>OBRT01000050.1_pt1 | contig 53592 bp, 50 predicted proteins | sample 1494891 | NCBI WGS metagenome assembly OBRT01 (sample SAMEA3360688, study PRJEB22359) | human gut metagenome | biome: ENVO:urban biome; feature: ENVO:human-associated habitat; material: ENVO:feces | place: Bangladesh | collected 2011 | reverse complement strand
GAGCAGCGCCCTCCTAAGGCGTGTGCCGGGGGTTCGATTCCTCTCTAGTGCGCCACTTTATTTTTTCACAAGGAGGTAATTAGGTGATTTTAAATAAAAAAAAGCTTGGCATTATTGCAAGTGTAGCATTTTTGGCCCTTGCTATGGTCCTAGCTTTTGTATATAAGAATTTTTTCTCGAGGGTAGAAGTTTTCTCTTCTGGAAAGTCCTTGGGAGTTTACTCTAGCATACATAATTTTAATAAAGCTATAGATAATTATAAGTCCAAATATGAAGATAGATATGGTGCGGATCTTGTAAAAGCAAATTACGAGTTCAAAAAAAGCGATAAAGAGCTTAGAAACGCTATATCTGAGGATGCTTTCTATGCAAATGCTTATGCCGTTCAAAAGTGTGGCGAGACTCTTTACGCGCTTAAGAATGAAGACGCTGCGAATGAGTTTTTAACAGCAATTGAGAACCATTACTACAGTGACAATACCATTTGCGTGAAGATTAAGGACAATATTGAGCTTAAAAAAGAAAAGATCTCTCTAAAGGATTTAAGAACTGTAAATTCAGCTCTTAAAGAGGTTTTAGAGAACAATAAATTGAAGAATGACAAGGCCATAAACGTATTACTAACAAAAAAGGAAAATGTTGAAGAAGTCATCGCTATGCCGGTTGAAAGTCAAGACGATCCGAGCCTTCCAAGAGGCGAGACTGTTCTTTCAATGGACGGCGAAGACGGGCTTAAGGCTGTTAAGAGCATCGCTTACTACGAAAATGATGAGCTTATAAATAAAGTTGTTTTAGAAGAAAATGTGAAGAAAAAGGCTGCGCCGAAGCTGGTTCTTGTTGGAACTAGAAAGGCTTTAGCTGATGGCAGTTTTACAAAACCTACCAGAGGCGGCATTTCATCAGGCTTTGGAAGAAGATGGGGTAGACAGCACACTGGCGTTGACATCGACGCTGATTACGGCGACGCTGTATACGCATCTGACGGCGGTGTTGTAAGCTTTGCAGGCTTCTTAGGCACTTACGGCAAACTTATCGAGATTGATCACCAAAACGGTTACAAGACAAGATACGCTCACTTAAGCAGTATAAATGTTTCAAAGGGCGAAACTTTGATGAAGGGCGATTTTATTGGTAAAGTTGGCACAACTGGCCGAGTAACTGGACCGCATCTACATTTTGAAGTTATTGTTAATGGCAAGAGCCAAAATCCACTAAATTATATCAGAGGCAATTAATATGAAGAAATTTCTAGCACTAGTACTCGTTCTTCTGATGAGCGTTACTATGTTTTCATGCACAAAGAAGATTGAATACAACGATGCAAAGGACTTAAGTCATAAGTACTTGGACGCGCTTAGAAGTGCTGACGGCGACGTGCTTTTCGAAGCAGCTAGGCTTAAGAATCAAAAACAAATTGAGAAAGAAGATTTTCAAAGATCTTTAACTCAAACTATAAAAAAATTGGGTGAGTTCAAAGAAGGCAAGGACGAAAAATTCGAATACATCGAGAATACTTTTGTTTTATCGAGTGAAGATAGATTTGATTATAGGATGGCGACATCCATAATAGAGCTTGATAAGTCAGGCGGCTTGAACAACGCTTACTTTATGCTTAAAGAGCCCATCTGTGAAGATAACGATGATTTCAAAGAAGAAAGCTTTATTCTCGACAATGATGGAGCCAAGATGTATGGTGCTCTTACCATTCCAAAGGATTTTACTTCTAAGAAAGTAGTATTTATGATGCAAGGCTCTGGTCCGCAAGATATGGACGAAACAGTTGGTATTGGCGGAAACAAGCCATTTAAAGACCTTGCTCATGGACTTGCAAAGCATGGCATAGCAACACTTAGAATTGACAAAAGATATGTAAATAACGCACCAAAGGACTACACAGTTGATGAAGAGGTTTTATCGGACGCAAAGCTTGCTATAGAAGAGCTTAAGAAAGACTCAAGATTTGATGATGTTTACGTGCTTGGTCACTCGCTTGGAGCGATGCTAGCGCCAAGAGTAGCTAAGGACGAGGGTGTGAAGAAGGTCGCAATGCTGTCAGCATCGACTATGAAATTCACGGACATAATTTATACTCAGCAAATGGAGTACCTTGAATCAGGTGAAGTAAATAAGTCAGTTGCTGAATTTCAAAAGAAAGAGATCACAAAGTTTAAAGAGCAAGTTGACAATATGACTGAAAAGACAAAGGGTAATTTCTTCAGTATGCCTGCCTCATACGTTTACTCAGTCAACCAAGTAAATCCAGTAGAAGACATAAAAGCTTCAGACTTTGATGTCTTTATAGGACACGGCTCAAAGGACTTCCAAGTGAAGAAGGATGAGCTTGAAAAGTTCAAAAAGGCCTTGGGAGATAGAGGACTTGTGATATATAATCTCTATGAAGGGCTTAATCACTTGATGATGCCTGAGGACTCAGATGAGTTTTCTGTAGAGATATATGACAAGCCAAATCATGTAAGTCAATTAGTGATAGATGATTTAGCAGAATTTTTTAAATAATATATTTGGCGAATAGAGATATTCGCCATTTTTAATAAGGAGGACTTAGTAGTGTTAAAAGGGCTTGCATTCACATTAATATTCTTAGGAACAGCACTGCAGCTGCCTAGTAAGATAGAATCGTATAAAAAAGAAAGAAACGCAGAAAATTTATTAGAGATGCTTGCTTATTCACTAATAGCAATAGGATCATTTTTGCTAGCGCTTGGATATTTCTTTGGATAAAATTAAAATGTGATTATGAGAGACTTATGATGAGTCTCTTTTTTAATGTTTTTGGGTATATATAACTTAGCTTACTATAAAAAGAGAAGTACTAATATATTATTAAGAGGTGTATTATTATAGAAATTGTAGAGAGACCTTGGTTTAAAGCATCTAAATTCTTAGGCATATGGGGAGGAATTCCATTAACAATAATTGGATTATTTACTTATATATATTGGAAGAATATTGCGTGTTTAATAAATGGATTCGTATGGTTGTTTATTTCTATGGCCTTTTTGTGCAAAGCAGTTATTGAATATTATAAATTAAAAAAATTAAAAGATAGTGGAGTTAAATACAAGTGCAAGATTAATAGAGTAATCCCTCTTAGCTATGTAAGATTTGTTCCATATATAGCATCAAAAGTTGAATGCACATATGAGATAGATGGAATTACATATGAAATTTTGGATGGACCATATCTTTTGCTTCCATTTGAAAAACTAGAAAAACTATCAGCTATTGCCTACATAGGAAAAAATAAAAGCATGCTTGTTTTATCAAGGATGTAGCGTGAGAAGCGATTTGCTTTTTACGCTTTTTTCTTATCTATTGATAGTTTTTGGGTATATATAATTAGGTGATTATATGAAAAATATGAATGACAATATAAATCTAGCTGATGAACTATACGATAAAATCGAGAATGAACTTGGTAAGCTTAAAAAAGTCAAGATACTTGTACTGGGCAAGACTGGTGCTGGTAAGTCGACTCTGATCAACGCCTTGTTCCGCGAGGATATACTAAAGACTGGTGTTGGCTATCCTATGACCAAAAACATTGTTAAAGTAGAGAAAGATGGCGTGCCTCTTACTTTATACGACACGCGTGGACTTGAACTAGATAACGACTCACGGCTTGAAGTGTACAAGGAAGTAGCAAACTTCGTTGGTGAGATGCAGATGAAGGGCGACGACGAAAAACTTAACATCATCTACTTTTGCATCAATGCCCAAGGACTTAGGATAGAGAAGGAAGAGGAAGAGCTCATAAGAACGCTTAGCAAGGAGAATAAAGTCATCATCGTCCTTACAAAATTCTTCTCTGAAGAAGCCAAAGATTTCTACGACTTCATTAAAAATATGAATATGGGTGAGTTTGCCATAGCTCCAGTACTTGCAAAGAACCTTAAGATTAATCGTGACAATATTATTTTAGCGCATGGACTTGAGGACCTTGTTAAAATGAGTATGGACGCACTTGAAGAGGAGTACCAAATATCTTTTAACAATGCCCAACATGCAGATTTAAAACTAAAAGCAGAAAAGGCACGCAGTTGGGCGAAGAAATATATTGCCTCAAGCTTTGGAGTTGGCTTCGTTCCAATACCATTCTCCGATGCATCGGTACTGGTACCCATGGAGCTAACTATGCTTGCTCATATTACGGCCATATTTGGAGTGCCTGTGAACAAAAAGAGACTCGCTTCAATCATCGCAGGTCTAGGCGGAACCATGGGCGCGACATATCTTGGACGCTTTATAGTAAGTAACGCGCTAAAATTCTTTCCAGGCGCAGGAACGGTAGTCGCAGGCCTCATAAGCGGCGCAACTGCCTCAGCCATCATGGCATCACTTGCCTTTGCCTACATCGAAGTACTGACAGTCCTTCTTAAAAAAGCAAAGACGGGTGATGACATCGACGACAAAGAGTTAGAAGAGATGCTAAAGAAGCTCTACAAAGATAATTTAAAGAATCACAAGAAGCTTAAATAAATTAAGACCTTAAGAGTTAAGTCTCCTAAGGTCTTTTACTTTGTCTATATTAAATATAAGACAATCGCTGAGCATAATCATGTGAGCTTGTTGGTGGTATTAAAGTTACACATGATGGAAGTTTGACTTTTGTAATTGCAATTATCATGTTACTTATATACACTACGTTTAGTAAATATTTTAATTATAAAAAAGAAACGAAACTTATTTAGTATAAGAAATATTTATTTGACATATAAGCATATTTGATGTATAATAAATACAATAACTTTGGCAATTTAAGCAGCTAAATTATATAAAATGAAGGAGGTTTTAGAGGGGAAGCATTTTAGCTGTAGATAAGGAGGTGAATATATGAAATATTTAGTAAATCCAAATAATAGATCAAACAATTTAAAAGATAATACGAATTTATGTGTCCACGTATGCGTTCATGATGGATGCAGTCACTGCGATCATTGTACTCATTGCACTCACTGTAAAGATTGCCCAGCTAATTGTTTTACGGATTGTGGAAATAATTGTGGCGTTAATGGATGCTATTGTTTAGTTGGAAACGGTCGTAATGAGATAAATTCAACAGGCAGCTTTATATAGCTTTGTACTTAATAAGCTCTCCCCTCTAATTACATACAATGAAATTTTTTAAAAGATACTTTAACATAATATCATTTACCTTATTGATTTTTGTAGTTATTCTTTTTTTGCAAAATTTAAAGTATATACCAGATTTTGATCTAGATGACAAAAAAGATACATACCTAGGTAGATTTTTATTTAAATATAATATAGCTAAGGATATTGAGACTTTAAATACTGATCCAGTTAAGTATGAAAAAAAAATTTTTGAACATTTAGTTATAATCCCAAAAAGTTTACCTGAAGATGGTAGAGAAAATTATGCTAAAAGTATTAAATTAAAAATAGAATTAGCAAAAAAAGGAATGCAGCTAGCTAATGAAGATTTTAAGGGCAATTACTTTGAGATAATGAAGATTGATAACACTATAAGACTTATTGATTTAGTGCAATTTGCTAGGGATGATGAGGGTTACATATGAATATGGCAGTGAACTTGAAGAAGTGTATGGACTAAGTAAGCTAGATTATGACTTTACAGCACCTGAGAATAAAGATGTGTTAATTAATCAGCTAGCTCAAGACATGGAATGCTATATTGATTATAACTATATTAGGGCAATGTTTGACGTATTGCACAAAGAAATTAAAGATAAGTTGATTCTTTCAGAAAATATATGTAAAAACTTTGCTGGTGTTTATATGCTTTTTTCACAACAAGACCTTATAAGAAAAAATAATTTTCACTTAATATTTTTAGCTTTTGCTTTTATTATCACTGTTTTAAAAGACAAGAAATATAATGCTCCAAAGTTAAATTACACTATGAATACAAGTCTTTTTACAATGACTAATAAGTATATAAGAGAATTTTTATGCCTAGCTTTTATAACGGTTATATTACCCGTAAGCTTATTATTAGCTGCAAATTTAGGAGGTAAAGGATTTTCATTTAAGGCACCTGTTTTGACAATACCAGAGGATTATGAACTAAGTGACACCAAATCTCTAGGAGCAAAGGCACAGGAAGGAGCTGAAAGGATTATAGGCTTTGACGTTATTGATTATGCAACTTTTTTTGCTGACGATACTACCTATGCAGCAGGAAGAAGTGATGTTTTAATTATGTCATATAAGCCTCAAATACAAGAGTATAAAACTATATTTATCAAAGCTGTTGTACTTGATTTGTTAAGAATCTTACTTGTAGCAGTAGCTGTTGCTTTTATTGCATCTGTCTTTAATAAAAGGTGGGTTGTGTTGCTCTTTACAACTGCATTAGCGATACTATTTTTAAATGCATATAATTTAAATTCAATTTTTGATCCTTTTTCATGGCCAGTGTCAACGTTTATCGTGAAAGGAGCATGTGTATTAAGAGATGGACGACTAACATTTAATAGAGCTATGATCATATTATCTTCTTATACAGTAGTTATTTATCTTTTGAATTTATTAGTACTAAAGAAGAAAAAGGCACTTGTATAGGAGGGTGATTTAATGAAAACATCAAGATACAATTTTTTATTTAAATTTGAAGGAAAGAACATCTTATTCAATTCTAAAACAACTGCACTTGCAATGTTATCAGATGATGAATATGATAAGCTAGCTCCCTTTGTTGAAAAAGAAAGCATCTCTATTGACGCAGATATCTTGGAGCCTGATTTAGTTAAAAATCTTTCATATGGAGGTTTTTTTATAGATGATAGTTTTGATGAGATAAAATCATTAAGATTTGACATGTTTAAAGCAAGGTTTAACTCATCAAGTCTCTCCTTAACCATAGCACCAACACTAGCATGTAATTTTAACTGTCCTTATTGCTATGAAAGAACTAGTTCACGTAATTTAACTATTACAGATGATGTTAAACAAGGCTTATATGAGTTTGTAAAGTCATACATTGGTAGAATAAATAATCTTTCTATCACTTGGTATGGTGGAGAGCCTCTTTTATGCCTTAAAGATATTGAGGAGATGACGAGTCACTTTAAAGAGATTTGCAAAGATAAGGTATTTTATTCCGCAGGCATGACTACGAACGGTTATTTATTAGACAAAGAGACGCTTCTTAAGTTAAAAGATTTATCTGTATCAAATATACAAATACCTTTTGATGGATTTAAAGAAAAGCATGATAAAACTAGATGTTTGAGCGATGGAAGTGGTTCATTTGATAAAATTATAGCTAATCTTGTATCATTTAAAAGCTTGTATGATGATAAAAATAATAAGCTGCCAAGTATATCCTTAAGACTTAATACTACAAGAGAAAATCATAAAGACATGATAAAGCTTATAAATTATCTAAAGGAAAAAGATTTACTTGATTATACAAGTCCTTATTTAGCTAAGATAGATGATCCACTTGATAAGGTGTATAAACATTGTTTAACTTATGAAGAATTTGCTTTATTAGAAAAAGAATTCAATGCTGATTATGCTTCACTTACTGGAAAAAAAACGTCTCGAAACTCTTATCCAGAAAAAATTAGTGCGGTGTGCGGATGTGACTCTTTAAACAGCTATGTTATAGATCCTCAAGGCTACCTTTATAAATGCTGGGAAGAAATAGGTAAAAGAGAGTTTGCCATAGCTAATCTAAAAGACGGAGTGGATTATAAAACAATTGACAGAGCGTATGATTATATGCTTTATGATCCAAGTGAAGATGTTAAATGTGCAAACTGTAAGATATTACCTCTATGCATGGGTGGCGTTTGTCCATATAGAAGGATAAACAATGTCTTGCCAAGCTGTGACAATAAGATGAAAACAATAAAAAATAATATTTTGAGCTTTTTGAATACGAGGGAAATAAAGGAGGCTGTTTTAAATGAAAGCTTTGCAAATTAATGATATGCATAAGAGTTTTGGTAAAAAGGATGTTCTCAAAGGACTTACTTTTGATGTTGAACCAGGTGAGATTGTAGGTTTTTTAGGCAGGAACGGTTCAGGTAAGTCTACAACTATGAAATGCGTTTCTGGTCTTATCAAATTTAATTCAGGAGAGATAAATGTATTTGACCATTCTATAGTAAAAAGCAGAGAAGAAGCCTTGAAGTGTATGGGAGTAAGTATTGAAGATCCAGCACTTTATCCAAGTTTAAACGGTCATGATCACTTCAATATGGTCGCAAGATGGAGAGGTGTATCTAAGGATAGAATAAAGGAAATGGAAGAGTTTTCAGGACTTGAAGATAACCTTAAAAGAGCAACATCCAAGTACTCTATGGGTATGAAGATGCGTCTAATGCTAAGCTTAGTACTTTTATCTAAACCAAAGTTTATTATGCTTGACGAACCTATGAACGGCCTTGATCCTGATGGGGTTTTTGAATTGAGACAAGAGCTTAAGTCATTAAAAAACGAAGGCTGTGCTATACTTTTTTCATCACATAGATTATCTGAAGTTGAAAAAGTTTCAGATAGAGTTGTTATGATAGAAGATGGAAAAGTTGTTTATAATGGAAATTTAAGTGAAGAATTTAGAAACACAGGACTTGTCTATATAAATACAGCTGACAATGAAAAAGCTAAGGACGTTTTAGATGCTGCCAAAATTAGTACAAAGATATCTAAAGAAAAAGGTTTTGAAAATTACATTATTATTTCTGATTATAATGTAGCGATAGACAAGATAATTTCAATTTTATATCAAGCAAATATAAGCATTAATGATATATATAAAGATCATCCTACACTTGAAAGTCTTTATAAGAGTTTGAGAAAAGAGGGATAAGATGAAAGGGCTTATCAAAAACGAAATTAAAACATTCTTTTCGGTAAAAAATATAATTATCATTATTATCTTTTTTCTTATAATGATACCGGATGTATTTAAGATGAAAGGCGATATCAATAATTATATAGACACTATGGCTGCACAAATAAATAGCAATCAGGAAATGTCTAAATATTATGTTAATAATCTTAATTATGAGATTGATGGGATAAATCTTCAGATGTATGCGAATGATGTTGTTGGTTTAGATGAAGATGACGAAGAACTTGAAGAAGAGAAAAAAGTTAAGCAAGCAGAAGTAAATCATTGGAAATTTTTCGATCAAAAATTAACTGCCTTCAATGCACTAACAAATTTTGATAAACCAGATATAGATAGGTACAATTCATTTCTTAAAGAAATAGATACTTATATATATGACGAGATATATAAGAAGGATTTTGTTTCCGCTTATGGAGAGAATATTTATTTTTACTCTAAAAATCAGTGGTATAAAAGGTATTTGACTGAACAGGTTCAATATGATGACGTTAGACTTAAAGATCCAAACTATCCTGATGCATATAATGCCTTGCAAGGAAAACTTAGCTTTAAACTTATATATTTTGCAATTTTGTTACTACTGCTAAACTTTGATATATGGTCAAACGATTATTCCTCAGGGGCAATAAAACTATATTTGACTTCGCCTTATAGCAGGAAAAAATTATTCTACACTAGATTTATAACAAGGCTAGTACTTAACCTTTGTGTAATTTTATTGCCACTTTTATTTGTATTTTTATACACTGGGTTTAAATTTGGATTTTTACCACAAAGACAGGTTGTTGTTAACAATTTAGCACTAAATAATATTTTCAAAATGCCTATAACTAGTGACTTAAGCGAGATATATGCTTTGTCTACTCAAGGTAGAGTTGTTGGCCTACAACTCTTAAATCTAATTTTATATACAGTGTTTATGTTCTCATTTATGGGATTAATATCACTTCTTATGAAAGACAGTGCAGTATCTATATTTTTTGCAGTACTATTTGCATACGACGTACTTTTTGTTACTTATATAAATCCTTATAATATGCCAAATTACATTAAATCTCAAAACCTTATTGCAGGTACTGGTGCTTATACATTTGTGTTTTATCAAATACTCATGGCGGTTTTAGCCGTAGCATTTATGCTAGGTGCAAAAACTGTTATGGAAAAAAGAGATATAGCTTAGATACAGAAGGTGCTTCCCCTTAGCACCTTCTATTACTATGTTTAATGGAAGTGAAAAAATGAATTTTTTAAGAAACAATTATATCATTGCTAAAAAAGCTTTTAAAAATTATAAAGTATATGCTATACTATCTATCATCATGGGATTATTAGGAGCTTTTTCTCCTATATTTTCAAATTATCTTATAAAAGATGCTTTGGACATAGGCTCATCAAGTTTTTCAATTCAGAAATTTTATAAAACTCTAATTTGTTTTCTTATATACACTTTAGCTGTTTCGATATTCTCAAATCACTTTTCAAGAGTATACACACCAGCGAAGTTAAATGATATAGCTAGAAATATAGACCTTAAGATATTTAAACACGCACTTAAGTTACCCGTTAAAAATTATGATGACCCAGGCTTTTTAAATACATATAACTATATATTATCAAATGGAGTTTCTTCTGCATTTGATGCTTTTAACTCATTTGCATCTTTAATTACAGAAATTTTTTCTCTTTCCATACTATTTACTCTTATAATTAGTCTTGAATATAAGTTACTAATTATATGTTTTATATCATCAATAATAAACTTTATAATAAATCTTAAATTGTCTAAGATATCATATGATGAGCAGAAGGAGCTAGTTTATCCTGAGCGTAAATCGTCATATGTATCTAGAACTTTCTCACTGCGTTTTTATATGAAAGAGTTAAAGACAACTATGTTAGCTGTTCCTTTAATTAAATTATTCAAAAGTTCTGTGGACGACAAGACAGAGATAAATGTAGACTACGGTAAAAAGTATGAGAGATTATTAAATTTACAAAGTTTGTTATCTAATCTTAGTTTAGCTTTAAGTTTTGTACTGCTTGTTAATATGTTTATTGATAAAAAGATATCGGCTGGCGAATTTGCTTTTGCTTTTAACTCTTTTGGACAACTTAGCTCATCTATAACATCTTTTTTAAGCATCTTTCCAGGTATGTATCGTAATTCATTTGTTGTTGAAGATATACTTAACTTTTTTTCAACGCCCGTATGTGATGAAGAAAGTGGCATGGAGCTTAATGAAGTAGACAGCATTGAGTTAAAAAATGCATCATTTTCTTATGATGGCACTCATGAGAATTTAAAATGCATTAATCTAAAGATTAATAAGGGAGAGAAAGTTGCTTTTGTAGGATTGAATGGAGCGGGCAAATCTACTTTAGCTTCAATAATTACTGGACTTTATAAAGTAGACTCTGGTGATTATTTAATTAACGGCTCTGACGCTTATACCTATAAACAAAAAGACTTGTATAAAAAATTTGGTATTATGCTTCAAGACTTCAATATTTATTCACTAACTGCAATTGAAAATATATTTATGGATTCATCGGAAAATATAAGCACAATTGAAAAAGAACAAGCTTTTGAATTAATTCAACGACTTGCTTTAGATAATAAATATGAAGATGTTAATAAACTGTGTGAAACTTACCTTACGAGTGAACTTGAAGATGGAGGTTTAAATCTTTCTGGCGGGGAAGAGCAAAAGTTAGCTTTATCAAGAATCTTAATAAAGCCCTATGACGTATTGATTTTTGATGAGCCAAGCTCAAGGCTTGATGCATATAGCGAGAAGGGTATATTTGATTCAATACTTGAAGCCTATAAAGAAAAAACTGTTATATTTATATCGCATCGTTTAAGAAACATTAAAAATGTTGATAGAATATACTATATAGAAGACGGAAAGATTATAGAGTCTGGTAAGCATATTGATCTTATGAATAAAAAAGGTGCATACTATGAACTTTATAAAGTAAGCTCACAAATTGAGCAGTGATGACATCGATTATAAAGAGTTAGAAGAGATGCTAAAGAAGCTGTATAAAGAAAATTTAAAGAATCATAAGAAGCTTAAGTAAAGAAGACCTTAAGAGTTAATTCTCCTAAGGTCTTTTACTTTGCTTATATTAAACTATTATCTATATATAAACCAAACGAGGATGTAGCCGACTAAGACTGCAGTCAAAGTGAACGGCACGCTCATCTTCATAAAGTCTTTGTTCTCAACAGTGTAGCCCGCTTCCTTAAGTATGCCAAGTGAAGCGATGTTTGCTGAGGCACCTATTGGCGTGATGTTTCCACCAAGTGTCGCTCCGCTAAGTAGTCCGAAGTAAAATACTGTCATGTCGAATGGCACATGCGTTGATATTACTGAAAGAACTGGCAGCATAGTCGCAACATAAGGGATGTTGTCAACGAAGGCACTGATCAAGACGCTGCCCCAAACAAGAGCTGTGTATAATAAGAACGGCTTATCTGCTAGCTTAATGAATAGCTTTGCGATTTCATCGATAACACCAGCATTTTCAATACCGGATATAATTATGAATAGCCCAGCAAGTAAGCCAAGTGTGTTGAAGTCGATTTCGCTTGCAACTGTCTTGATTATGGATGAGTCTTTATGTCTTATCAAGTGGTAGATTACACCGAAGATAGCTACGCATACGCAGATAAGTCCGTTTAGTATATCTATCTTTTGATCTTGCGGAATAAATGATGCAAAAATCAATAGTACTATCATAAGTATAACTAAGTAAGTTGGCATCATGTCCTTAACTTTTGTAACTTCAATTGCATCGACTTTACCTCTCATCTCTTTTGTTGATATATAGATAAAGATACTTGCGACTATCGCTGAGATTTGAACTATCCAGAACATACCCATGTGTCCATTATATACGAAGAAGTCGAAGAAAGTCATGTTTAGCGCACTTCCTAGTAGTATCGAAGATGTATCGCCTACTAAAGTTGCCGCACCTTGTAAATTCGACGATATCGATATCGCTATAATCATTTTGACAGGTGATATATTAAGTTTCTTTGCTAAGCTCATAGCAACGGGTGCTATCATAAGTACTGTTGCAACGTTATCGATAAAGGCTGAGACGAAACTAGCAAACATTGATAAGAAAAGTATGATGAGTCTTATGTCCTTAACCTTGTTTATGATAAGGTCAGCGAGCCTAGTTGGCATCAAGCTTTCTGAGAAAAGTGAGACAAGCATCATCGTTCCACCTATCATCAAAAGTACATTAAAGTCTATAGCGCCCCAAACTGTATTTAAAGGAACTATGTTTAAAATTATAAAAACAAGCGCACTTATGCCGACAACTAGTGGTCTATGATTAACGAATTTAATCATAAATATGTAAGTTATAACGAAAAGTGCAGCTGCGAGTATGAGTCTGTCCATGTAATCCTCCTTTGTAATATCTATTACTAACCATATAATTATATATATAATAAGAAAAAATGTCAAGATGAGAGAAGCAAAATATTGATTTTTTCGCGGATTTGCTGTATTATGTTTATAGGTGAAATTATGTTAGAAGAATTAAATTACGAAGATATCGAAAATTTAGATAATATCGTTTTGGTCGATGTGAGGAGCGAGGGCGAGTACAAAAACGCTCACATACCAGGCGCCATCAGCATTCCAATCCTTAATGATGATGAAAGGCGCGAAGTAGGCACCTTGTATGACAGAGTATCATACGATTTAGCTAAGATAAAGGCGGTCGAGTACGCGTCGAAGAAACTTCCTGAGCTTTATGAAAAATATTTGGAGCTAGAAAAGACTTGCGATGAGATCGTAATCTATTGTGATAGAGGCGGCTATAGATCGACTGTGCTTGAGAGGACTTTTCGTGCGCTCGGCATGCACATTTCAAAGCTAAGTGGCGGCTACAAGGCATATAGGCGCTATGTGATGGAAAAGCTCGATGAATACTTAGAGAGAATCAAGGTCCTTACGCTTTATGGACTAACTGGCACTCACAAGACTTATATAATAAGAAGACTTGAGGAAGATGGCATAAAGGTTTTAGATTTAGAGAAGTACGCGAATCACAGGGGATCCATCTTTGGCTCAGTCGGCCTAAAGGAAAAAGTTTCGCAAAAGATGTTTGACTCATACATCTATGAAGCAATAAAGGATGATCCAGATGCGATTTACATTACAGAGGGCGAATCGAGAAGGATAGGTGACATCGTTCTTCATGAAAAACTATATAAAAAGATGCTTGACTCAGATAAAATACTTATCGAAGCGTCTCTAGATGAGAGAGCGAAAAATATTTGTGAGGACTATTTGCCAAATGAAAATAAAGAGGAAATCATAAAGACTTTCGAAGAGTTTAAAAAGTTCATTAGCAAGGAAAGGTACGAGAAGTACACAGACATGTTTATGGAGGGAGAATACCTTGATCTCATCAAGGACATGATGAAGAGCTACTACGATCCTAAGTATTCATTTAAGAAATATGATTGCATCAAGGTATTTACAGATGCGAGCTACGACGATATTAAAGAATTTGTAAAAAAGTACTTGACAGATTAATCTAGTTATGCTAAACTATAGACGTAGTATTAAATACTAAGTGGAGGCAATATGAGAGATAATATATTGACTGGCCTTAAAGAGCTAAAGCTTCCTAGGTACAAGGACTTACCCGACTTTGGCATTTATTCAGAGCAGCTAGTCGAGATAGTTAACAAGGCACTGGAAGCGATGTTTGATAAGGACAATAAATTAACGAAGTCCATGGTCAACAACTACGTCAAGCACAAAATTATGCCGAGCCCAATCAAAAAACGCTACTTTCGTAATCACATCGTTTACTGCATAGTGATCACGGTTTTTAAGAACAATCTAAGTATAGCCGAGATTGATGGTGGCATATTGCATGAGCTTAAGAAGAGCTCCGTCGAAGAGTCATATAATTACTTTTGCGACAAGATTGAGAGCGTTATGAGACTTATCATAGATATTTTGGATAAGCAAGAGAGCCCTGAAACTAAGATGACGGCTACCATTGACGTGGACCTAGACAAGAGAAATGGCTTAACGCTTGCCATAGTGAGTGTTTGCACGAAAGTTATTACGCAAAAACTATTAGAATACGAGCTATTAAACGCTAAGGAGGACATATGAGTAAAGTAGGAATAATTATAGACACAGCCTGCGATCTACCTAAAGAAGCATATGAAGAATTAAATGTAGCGATGCTACCTTTGTGGGTGCACTTCTCAGATAAATCGTATAGAGACCAAGTTGACATAGAAAAGGACGAATTTTACGGACTTCTTGACAAGGAGTTTCCTAAGACAAGTACACCATCACCAATTGAGATAAAGGAAATAGTTGACAAAGAATTTGCATCTGGAGCTGATGAAGTCATAATCATCACACTATCGTCAAGGCTTAGCGGGGCGAATAACTTAGCAAATCTTGTGGCAATGGACTACGACGGCAAAGTAAAAGTTTTTGACACAAAGAACATAGCTATCGGCTCAGGTTTTTATGCCTATAGAGCAGCTAAGCTGAGAGATGAAGGCCATAGTGCAGATGAAATCATCAAGATTATGGAAGATGATAGAGCCAAGATGAAGTCAAGGACATACTTCGTTATTCCGGAATTAACAAACCTTATCAATGGCGGAAGGATAGGCAAGGTTAGAGGCGTTATCGGACAGCTATTGCATATCAAACCTATCATAACATGTGACGCAGATGGCGTTTACTACGATACTGACAAGGTTAGAGGCTTTGCAAAGGCACAAAGAAGACTTGTTGATAGAATCAAAGATGAACTAAAAGACGCAAAGGACTACTACTTATCAATCTGTCACGGAGCAAATCCTGAAGCACTCGCAGCTGTTAAAGATGCACTTAAAGATGAAGTGGCAAGAGCAAAGATATATGTTGAAGAGCAAATTGCACCGACACTAGCAGTACACACGGGCAGAGGCCTTGTCGGCGTTGCGTATTATAAATTATAGATGAAAGGCTTAGGAGATTTACCTAAGCTTTTTTTGTTACTATTTTGTAAGATTTAAGTACTTGTAAATTGCTTTGATAAGTGATATTATATAGTTAACGATATATCAGACGAAAGCACAAGGAAGGTGGTTTTATGAAAACTATAAAGAAAAATATGTTTTTTGTTTTATGTCTATTAGTATTAAGCTTATTATTTGTTAGCGCGTGCTCAAGTAATATCGCTTCAAAATTTCCAAAAGATGAGGACGGCTATCCAGAGCAAAATTACGCAATGATTGATGGCGAAGTTTATGAGATAGTAAAGAAAGAAGATATCTACGGAAAAGAGGAAAGTGATAATCCAGATGAAAAGGTCATAGACATAGGCACAAATAAAGATGAAGTAGAAGTAGTCTTACCAGCGGGAAATTGTTGTGACGAGTGGGTCATATCACCAAAGAACGATGTGGCTGAGAAAACGTTAGTGGAATTTAAAGTTAAGGGCGAATTAAAAGAAGGAGGCCCATCGACTTGTGTAGACGTATATAAAGTTAAACTTAATGGCGACGAGATCATTGAGTTCAAAAATGTAAACGTTACGAATGAAGAAGAGTACGAGGCGAAGAAGGCTTACTTTGTATTAAAAATCAAGGTAAAGAAAGAAAAGTAAATAGATTATGTATAAGGGCTTAGTGATTAAGTCCTTATATTTTTGCAAAAATATATTAGCAGACTAAAATAATTCTTGACAAATAATAAAAAAGTATATATAATAAAGATACACCATATTCAATAGTGAATATGAGTTTGAAAAAAGTAGTAAAAATGTATTAACTATTTTAAGTATAAGGTAGTATTATGAAAAAGAAAGTATTTATATTTGCCTTGCTTTTATTATCGATATTAAGTTTAATTTCTTGTAATCGTAAAGAAAAAAGCATGGAAACAAACAATAGAGATTATTATTTATACAAGAATGATACTTATGGCTTTACTCTTGAAATACCTGAGTGGAACTATAACATTCAATTATTTAACGTTAACGATGATTCTGGTGCAGAAGAATATGGTTACGAGAAGCAAAATGATGATGCAACGACTATAAATTTCATGATATTAAGAAGAGAAAAAGATTTAGACATAAGCTTTTATACTGCTTTTGAACTTATTGTATCAGATAAAAGCAATTTGGATTCTAGTCTTATAAAATTAGGGGAGAAAGACGGAAAAACATATTACTACAAAGAGCTTAAAGAAGATGATGTCATGAAAGAGATAAAAGATAGAAAAGACAGTGACGATAAATATATTGCTAGAATTAAGAATTTAATTAAAGAGCTAGAGCCTATGCACAAAGAAATTATGAATTCATTTAAATTTATTGATGCATAATATTTTGTGTTGTAGATATAAAATTTAAATAAATTGGAGTGATAACTATGAAAGCTAAAAAGTTTTTTATATTTTTAATGCTAGCAATATTAGTACTCTGCTTTTCTATAGCTTGTAATATAGAAATTGGAAAAGAACAAAGATCTAATATTCGTGAACATAATGATGCTAATGAAAAGTATTTATACAAAAACGATGATTATGGATTTACTCTTGAAATACCTGAGTGGAAGTACGATGTTACGCTGATAGATGTCGTAGATGACTCAAAAGGCGAGACTGCAGATAGCAATAAAGATACTAAGACTATAAGTTTTATTATTGAAAAGAGAGATAGAGAGTCTTTAATTAGATCATATTGCCCAGTATTTGAGATAGTTGTTTCAAAGAAAAGCGACTTGGGTGGCAATTTAGAAAAGCTTATAAGTAAAGGAGATAAAACTTTTTATTACCACATAAATAAAGATAATGGAGATGATGGTGCCGTAGAAGAAATGATTGAAGAATTAAAACCTATGCATAAAGAAATAAAAGATTCGTTTAGAATTGATGATTAATTGTAAAGCAGTAAAATTTTAAATGAATTAGTGCTTGATATGTGCAATTTAATGCTTATGTGGCTAAGATTGCACATATCAAACTAAGTTTATAGAAGCTAAAATGATTGGTAGCATTTTATACAATACAGAAAGGAGGTACATATGAATTTATCAGATAGTGAGTTAATAGTTTTAGAGGAATTATGGAAAGGAGATTGTTTAGATGAAAACGGAGAGATAACTGCTTTAGAATTATCGAAAATACTTAATAAAAAATATAATTTTTCTAAAAGTTCAAGCTACACATTTATAAACAGATTAGTAGAAAAAAATGCAGTTAGCAGAAGATATCCAAATTATAACATTAAACCTGTGATTAAAAGAGAGGATCTTGGAAACAATCAAATACAGAAAATTATAGATACAGTTTATAAAGGATCATTTGTAAAATTATTTTCAGCATTTGTAAACAATAAAAAAATTACTAATACTGAGCTAGAAGAAATGAAAGATATTATTTCTTCAATTGAGATTAAGGATGAGTAAGCTGTGTTTGAAATAATTAAAGTAAATGCTGTTAACAAATTAATTAAAAGTGTATTATTAATTGCGGCAATACTATTATTGAGAAAATCATTTAATAGAAAAAGTATAAAATATGCCAATAAAATTATGTGGTCGTTACTTTTTGTGTATTTAATAATTCCTTTTGGTTTGCAAATAAATATAGATAACGCTAGCTATGGACCTATATTAGATGCATGCTTTTCATTTATCAAGCAATTAAATGAGTATACAGAGTTATTACTTATAAAATTCTCAAATGTTTTATATTTAAAAAAACGATTGATAGCAGCAATATTGTTTTTAATATATCTAATATTTATAGCTAGATAATTTATAATAACAAGTGCAACACTTAATAAAATAAATAAAAAGAGTTCATATTTACTACTCATGATATAATGTAGGTGTCCAATCATACATTAAGGAGTAATAAATATGAACTATATACATCTTACCATAGAAGAGCGTGCTTGTATAGCAAAATTTAAAGAAATGAATATGAGTTTAAGAGAAATGGCTAAAATTTTGGATAGAAATGTATCAACTATCTCAAGAGAATTAAAAAGAAATAGCTATAAAACTTCAGTTAAACATTCAGTAACTAGATACTCTCCAACACTAGCTCAAAATAAATATTCAAAAAGAAGATTGAAGTGCCATCGCCCGACAAAAACAAGTCAAATTACAATTGAATATATAAAAAGTAAAATACAGCTACATTGGTCTCCAGATCAAATAATTAATAGAAAAGATGAAGCTAAACCTGTTAACTTCCCATCTTTATCCACCATATATAGATGGATACACCTAGGGTATATCCCCAAAACAAATATTGAACATTTAAGAAGAAAAGGCAAATTTAAAAGACCAGCCAAAAAAAGAGGAAGGTTTAATATAGGAAATACAATCAAAAAAAGACCTAAAGAAGTGTATAAGAGAAACACATTCGGGCATTGGGAAGCAGATACCGTTGTTTCAGGTAAAATAAACAACTATACTTTAAAAAGTAAGTATTGCTTTGTTTCTCTTGCAGAAAGAAAGACAAGACTATATCTAGTTAAATTAATTCCAAAACGAAAAGAAGAAACAGTTACTAATGGCATCATAGAATTACTAAAAGATTTGCCAAAAGGAGCTGTAAAAACAATAACATGCGACAGAGGAAAAGAATTTGCTGGATGGAAACGAATTGAAGAAGAATTAAATACTAAAATGTACTTTGCAGATCCATATTGTGCTTGGCAAAAGGAACAAACGAAAATTCTAACGGTTTACTAAGAGAGTTTTATCCTAAACATATGGATTTATCTAAGACAAACGAAAAAGAAGTTCAAGATGTCCTTAAACTTCTTAATAACAGACCAAGAAAATGCATTAACTACAAAACACCTCAAGAGTTATTTGATGAGTATTTATGTGAATGTTGCACTTGATTTGACAAATTATCGCACAAAAAAGGAGCTAGAAAAACTAACTCCATAAAAAACATTATCTATTTATTTTTCTTTACATAATCTAAGACAAAGTCCTTAAATCTCTTACCCAGTGGGCTTAGAGGCTTTTCTCTGTGATACAAGAAGTAGAAGTCTCTTGAGAAGTCAACGCCTTTTATGTTAAGGTACTTAAATCTCTTTTCCTTAATATCTCTTTCGATTGCAATCCTATTCATAAAGCTAAGGCCGACGCCCTTGCTTACTAAGGACTTGATTGCTTCATTGTCATCGCATGTGCCAACTATCCTAAGCTTTCTAGCGTCCTTCGAGCTTTGATATATAGCGTTGATTATGGTTTCGAGCGAGGCAGAACCATATTCCCTAAGAATAAAGTTTTCATCGAGTATGTCTTCAAACTTAACTGTGTCGCCATTCTTAAGATTTTCAAACTTGTCATTGGGCACTATAAGTACACTTGAGTCCTTAACTAATTTTACAAAATCAAGCTTGGGGTTGTCATTCATCTTGCCAACGATGGCAAAGTCATTCTCATATGTAAGAATGCGCTTAATAGCTTCCTTCGAGTCACTACCTTGCAGTGAAAAACTAATTTTCGGATGCTCTTCAAGGAAAGACTTAATCAAATCAGGAAGGATGTACTCTCTAGGGATGGAGCTCGACAAAATGCTTATCTTACCCTGCAGACCTTGGTCGTAGGCGTCAATCTCATACTTAGCATTGTTAATCTGATCGATGATCTTCTCCGCATGCTCGTACAAAATTTGGCCTGTCGGCGTAATTCGAAACAGCCTACCGCTTCTGTCAATAAGTTCACTTCCGACTTCTTTTTCAAGAGCGGTGATGTGATTTGACACAGTTGGCTGAGTTATAAAGAGCTTTTCTGCAGCTTTCGAGAAACTTTCTAGCCTAACGACTTCAACAAAAGTTTCTATTTGTCTGATATCCATTTTCTTCCCTCCTATATATAAAGATATTTTATCACAAGTATTGATTTTTTTCAAGCTAATTATGCAAATATTACGATTATTCAAATAATATTTATGCGAAACTTGACGTAAGAACAATTATGTTTTAAAATATCTTTGAAGAATAAAATTTATAGGATAAATATATAAGAGGACGTAAATGAAGCATAGTTTTTCTAGCAATATCAAATTTTTAATTAAAAATTGGTTTAAGAAAGATAGTTTTGGGATTATCCTTGTATTTTTGTCGGCTATTGTTACAATAATAATACCACTTTTTGATGCATATATACTTAAAACGATAACAGCAGCGATTATCGAAGGTCTTGACGCTGAACAATTTATCTTAAGTTTAATCAGTCTATTTATTTTTTACATTTTATTAAAAATTTTAAACACCTGGATGGATACTAGAAATGATTTTTTCCAAACTAAGGTCAGTATGCTCTACGGTGTAGACCTTATCTCTGCTCTTATGGATAAGGATCTACTTGATTTTAAAACAGCAGAGCAAAAATCTTTATTCGAAAGATCGAAGTCCTTTGCTTTCGAAGGAGAACAAGCTGATGGCGCTTGGTCTGCGATTAGACTTTCTAAGCTTATCACATCTTTTTTAGGTTTTTTCGCTTATGCAATTATTTTTTCTTTTCTTAGCTATAAATTAGTTTTAATTATCTTAATTTCAGCACTTATTACAGCCTATTTCCAAGATAGGCTTATGCTTTATGGAGACGCAATCACTGATGAGATGGCTAATGAAGAGTCAAGGCACTACTATATGTATAAAGTTTCTTTAGACGATGGCGCGCAAAAAGAGATTCGCTTAAACAATGCTCTTTCTTGGCTAGTCTATCACCTAGATAAGATATCAAAAGCATATTACACGCTTCTTCGCGGCTGGACTAAAAAAGCTAATGCGGTCTCTTTAGTCGAAGGCATCTTTGGCTTCATCAGAGACTTATTTACCTACGTTTTACTTACAAAGAGCGTTCTTAATGGAGAGATAAGTGCAGCAAATTTTATCTTTTATCTAAGCTTAGTAGTTGGTTTTTCAGAGTGGCTAAATAATTTCTCGGGTCATATAAGGTCGCTTAGGAGAATTTCTCTCGTTTGCGACAAGTACAGGACTTTTGTTCAAGACAAGGCAGATCTTAATACTGAAAAAATTATTTTAAAGTCAATAGATGAGATAAAACTAGAAGATGTTTCTTTTGCATATGATGAGGATAACGAAATTTTAAAGAATATTAATCTTACTATCAAAAAAGGTGAGTCAATCGCCATAGTTGGGGAGAATGGCACTGGCAAAACAACTCTTATTAAGCTTATTACAAAGCTTTTTGATGCTAGCAGCGGCAGGATTTTAATCAATGGCATCGACATTGATCTTTACGATAAAAAGTCCATTTACAAGAGGATAAGCGCTCTCTTCCAAGATTACTTTTTGATGCCGACTACGCTTATTAATAATTTGGACGATAAGCAGCAAGATAGGCTTCAGGCAGAAAAGTTTATTGATGAGATGGGTTTAAGTAATAGAGTTACTTCACTAGAAAACGGCTTGGATACTGAGCTAATAAATATCGAAGATAATAAGGTAGAAGGTTTTTCTGGCGGCGAAACACAAAAGCTTTTATTCATCAAATCTCTTATGAAAGATAGCGACTTATTGATACTTGATGAGCCAACATCAGCTTTAGATCCGATTGCTGAAGAAAGACTTTATCTAAAGTACAAAGACTTTACTAAGGACAAGATGGCGATATTTATCTCACACAGAATTACTTCAACGAGGTTCTGTGACAGAATTATTTATTTAGATGACAAAAGTATTGCCGAACTTGGAACTTATGATGAGCTTATGAACTTAGGCGGAAAATACAAGGCTATGTTTGATATGCAAGCTAAGTATTATAAGGAGAATAAAAATGAAGAAGCAAGTTTATAAAGACATCTACAAAATTAAAAAAAGCATATTGCCAATAGTTTTTCTAAATGCTTTATTATGTGCAGTTGAGCCTTTTATCTTTGTCTACATCTCTGGCTACTTACTAAAATTTATAATCGAAGCTAGAGAAATTAGCTTTATAATAAAATTTTCTGTGGCAGCAGCGGCAATATCCTTTGCACTTCACTATATTAAAAACATCACTGAAAACTATAAGTTAGAGTATGGCGACTATTTAAATACTAATGAAAAAAATATTCTTATTAAAAAATTGTTTTCGCTAGATTTTAAGGACCTTGAAGCTAAAGATACAAAGGATAAAATTTTAAGACACAAAGAAGAAAGTGACGGCATGAGCACCATTTACATGGAAGCGATGTATCAATTTTATAATTTTACTGTTAATATAATCAGCATTATTATAGCAATAGTATCATTAATTAGCTTTTATCCAGCACTTTCAAAATCTGTGGATATTAAAGTTTTTGGCTCAAAATATTTTCCTTTACTAATAATATTTTTAATTCTAGCAGTTACTTATGCATTAATCAATTTTAGGAAGAGGGCAGAAGAAAAGAACGAAATCGATAGAGAGACCTATGCGAAAAAATATAAGATTTACGATTATTACATGAGATTACTCTCTGATTACGAGTCGTTAAAGCAGATTAAAATTTATGACGAGAAGGCTTTTATACTTGACGATATAAACGAGAATTTTGTAAAGAGTGGTCTTGGATTAAGAAAGAAAATTGCAAGAAGAACAGGTTTTAGCGAAGGCATAGATGATCTTTTGCTATCGACGCTTGGAATCTTGTTCTTAATTATGCTTGCCATTAAGGCAAAAGGCGGTCTCTTTGGCGTAGACAAGCTTATAATATACTATGGCGCTTTTAAAGCACTTTGTGAAGCAGCAAAGGAGCTTATCAAAACTATTGGCGAAGAAAAAGCACTTGAGCCTAAAATAGCGATTTTGTATGATATACTTAATTTGAAATCTGATAAAAATTTTGAAGTAAAGGAAAAAGATTTTACAGAGACTTTGATTAGTGTAAAGGATTTAAGCTTTTCCTATCCAGATTCAAAAATTACTCAGCTAAAAAATCTTAATCTTGAAATAAGGCGAGGCGAAAAAATTGCAATAGTTGGAGAAAATGGTTCAGGTAAAACGACTTTTGTAAATTTGCTAACAGCTTTATACAAAGCAAATGAAGGTAGCCTTCTTATTGATGGCGATGTACCTTCACTTGATTTTACTGCGAAAAATATTGGAGTAGTGAGTCAAGACTTTTATCTATTTTCATTTAAGCTTGGAGAAAATATTGCCACAAGTGAAAATTATAATGCTGATGAGTGCGAAAGAGTTTTAAAACTTGCTAATTTTGAAAAAGCTTATGACTTAGAACAATATATATACACAGATATTGACGAAGATGGCGTGGATATCTCTGGCGGTGAAAGCCAAAAAATTGCACTAGCAAGAGCTCTTTACAATGATAAGGATATATTGATATTTGACGAGCCAACATCAAAGCTTGATCCAAAGTCTGAGATGAAAATTTTCGAGAGCTTCAATGAGGCAGCGAAGGGCAAGACAGTCATATTCATTTCTCACAGGATGAGCGCTTGTAAATTTGCAGACAGAGTTATTTTATTCCACGACGGCAAGATTATAGATAGCGCACCACATGAAGAATTATTAAAACGAAATGTAAAGTACAGGGAAATGTGGAGTGCACAAGCAAAATATTTTAATTAATTTATATAAGTGATTAAGCAAGTCTTAGTCACTTTTTTCATTGCTATTTTAACGGCTTTATAATATAATAGAAGTGGTGAGGTTTATGATTTATTTAGATAATTGTGCAACAACAAAAGTATATAAAGAGGCGATGGATGCGGCGCTTCATGCCTTTGAAGAAGCTTATGCGAATCCATCGAGCATACATAAGGCAGGCTTTTTACTAAGGAATGACTTTGAAGAGGCGAGGAGCGTCATCAAAAAATTTCTAAATATCAAGTCTGGCGAAATCATTTTTACGTCTTGCGCGAGTGAAGCGAACAACATTATTGTAAATTCGATTAAGGATATAAAGAAGAAGAAAATTTTGACAACGGCGGTCGAGCACCAAGCGATGAACAAGCCAATTGACAATTTAGTTGTGGGTGGATTTGAAGTGATAAAAATTCATCCGAAGGACGGACAAATCACTTTAGAAGATGTCTTGGCTAAGCTTGATGATGGTTTTGGCTTCGTTTCGCTTATGCATGTGAACAACGAAGTGGGCAGCATCATAGACGTAGAAAGGATTTCTCGTGAAGTAAAGAGACTTTACCCAGATATAATTTTTGCGACTGATGCGGTTCAAGCCTTTGGCAAGCTTCGTATCGATTTAAGCGAAGGAAACATTGATTTTCTGTCGATGTCGGGCCACAAGGTTCACGCACCTAAGGGCATAGGCTGCCTTTACGCTCGTGACGTGAACTCGGTTAAGCCGCTTATCTATGGCGGCGAGCAAGAATTTTCTCTAAGAGCAGGTACTGAAAATGTTCCGGGCGTCTTAGCTCTAGCTGAAGCGGTTAAAATTTTGGATAAAAATCTTGAAAATAATTATAAATATGTTAATAATTTAAAGAATAAAATGATAGAGAGCCTAAAAGAGCTTGACGGCGTTCACCTTCACTCGGAGGGCGAGGGCTATTCGCCATACGTTTTGTCGGTAGCTTTTGATAATATTAAGGCTGAGGTCTTGGTACACATTTTAGAGCAAGATGAGGTCTATATATCAACGTCTTCTGCTTGCTCATCGAAGCAAAAGAAGCACATGCGTGTCCTTGAAGGCTATGGTTACAGCGAGAAAGAGGCTGAAGAGACTGTAAGAATTTCATTTTCCGAGATGAACACGGAAGAAGAGGTCTTGAAGGCGGCGGAACTCATTAAAAAAGCGGTTAAATTTATTAGGAGTGTTAAAAAATGATGACGGATAAAGTATATTTGATAATCAGCGAGGGCGAGATGCACCTAAAGGGCGGCAACAGAAGGTACTTCAAGCAAAAACTTATCTCAAACATCGATAAAAACTTAAAAGATATTGGCTACGATAGCCTTTACAACGATATAGGTAAAATAATTATAGAGATAGACGAAGCAAAATCTGAAAAGGCGATTGAAGCCTTAAAAAAAGTCTTCGGCATTGTTTGGATCAGAAAGGCTTATAGATGCGAAAAAGATATCGAAGTGATCAGACGCATCGCTATCGACCTATTTAAGGAAAAGAATTTAAAAGGCACTTTCAAGGCTACATCGACAAGGGCGGACAAGAAGTTCCCTCTTAATTCGATGGAGCTAGCAAGGGATATAGGCGCTGCCATACTCACAAATACGGACGGACTAAAAGTTGATGTGCATACGCCTGAACACGAGGTTTACGTCGACATAAGGAAATTTGCTTACGTTTCAGTAGAGAAGCACAAGGCGCTAGGCGGCATGCCAAAGGCAACTAACGGCAAGGCACTTTGCCTATTATCAGGCGGCATAGACAGTCCAGTCGCTCTATATATGATGGCTAAGCGCGGCGTTAAGGTCGATGCGATACATTTCCACTCATATCCATTTACCTCGCTGCAAGCACTTGAGAAGGTTAAAGGCCTTAGAGATATAGTCGCTGCCTATACAGGTGATATAAAATTATATTCATATAATATGCTTGACGCTTACACAGCCATCAACCAAAATATGAACGTTTCGTACACAACAGTCGTTTCAAGAAGGATAATGATGCGCGTTGCGAAAAAGCTCGCTCATGACAAGGGTTACGACGCCATCATCACAGGGGAAAATATTGGTCAAGTCGCATCTCAGACAATGTACGGCATTAAAGCAATAGAGGACGCTACAGATATGGTCATTTTTAGACCGCTTATAGCTTTCGATAAACTTGACATCATTGACATAGCGAAAAAGATAGGCACTTACGAAAAATCGATAGAGCCATTCGACGACTGCTGCTCAGTATTTTCGCCCGACCATCCACAAACGAGACCACTAATCGCTGATGTTAAACGCGAAGAAGAAAAGGTAGATATAGACGCAATTGTAGAAGATATTTATAAAAAAGGAGAATTACTATGAAGATAAGTTTTTTAGGCGCGGCACAAGAAGTAACCGGCTCCAACTATTTGCTTGAAGCCTGTGGAAAGAAGATAGTCATAGACTGCGGCATGTTTCAAGGCAGTAATGACCTTGAAGAGCTGAACAAAAGGCCCTTTGACTATAATGTAAGGGACATTGACAAGGTCCTCATCACTCACGCACACATCGACCACATAGGAAGGCTACCGAAGATGGTCAAGCACGGCTACGACGGCGAAGTCATCATGACTAAGGCGACTATGGACCTAGCGCCAGTCATGCTCTACGACTCAGCCAAGATTGGTATGCAAGACGCCGAGACTGAGACTAAGAAGAACCTCCGTCAAGGCCTTGACCCAGTTGAGCCTCTTTACACAGATGTTGACGTTGATGATACTCTTAAGCTTTTAAGGGGTTATGCTTATGGTGAAGAAGTAGAGCTCTTTGAAGGGATCAAAATCATCTTCAGAGACGCAGGTCATATACTTGGCTCAGCCATCTTAGAAGTTTACATAAATGAAGATGGTAAAGAGACGAAACTTGTATTTTCTGGCGACCTTGGTATGCCGGACAGGCCTCTACTGAAGGATCCTACTTTCATCAAGGATGCGGACTACGTCATTATGGAATCAACTTATGGCAATCGCAATCACGAGAAAATTACGGACAGCACTCAAAAACTTATTGATATCATAGACAAGACTGTTGCCAGAGGCGGAACCGTTCTAATACCGAGCTTTGCAGTTGGTAGGAGCCAAGAGCTTATATATTTACTTAACAAAGAATTCGAGAAGAGAAAGAACCAAAACGTAAGAGTTTTTCTTGATTCGCCGATGGCGGTCGACGCGACAGAAGTATTTATGCGCAACTACGATGTTTTAGACGAAGAAACACAAAAGCTATTAAAGTCGGGCGACGATCCTCTTATGTTTAAGCACCTAAAATACATTCGTGAGACAGAGGACTCAAAGGCACTTAACGCAGACGAGGGACCAAAGGTCATCATCGCATCATCAGGCATGATGACAGCAGGCAGGATCAGGCATCACTTAAAGAACTGTCTGTGGGACAAGAGAAATTCGCTTGTCATAGTTGGCTACCAAGCAGAAGGCTCCTTAGGCCGCATCATTCTGGGTGGCGTAAGAAGAGTTAAGCTCTTTGGTCAAATGGTGGACGTAGGCCTAGAAGTTTATGACTTACAAGGCTTTTCTGCACATGCCGATCAAAATATGCTACTAAAGTGGCTAGATGCCTTTGATAATAAGCCTAAAAAAGTATTCTTGGTTCATGGCGAGAGCGATGCACAAGAAATTTTAAAGCAAAAGATAATTAGAGACGAAGGCCTTGATGTATACGCACCAAAGCTTGGCGAAACCATTGACCTAGCTACTGGTGAAAGCGTAAGGATTGAGGTTCACAAGAACAAGCTCGCAGGCGAAGAAGAGCTTAAGAAGAGCTTTGACAATCTATTAGCCGCTTTCTCAAACATAGTTATGAGCTCAAATAAATTATATACGAAGGAACACTTAAAGAAGAGTAAGAAGCTTAAGGATGCACTTGACGAGGCAGAGCTAGCCTTAGTTAATGTCAATAAGGAGCTTAACTCGTAGGAGGAGAAAATGAAGTACACAAAAACACTGAAGCGCCTGCTTGGAGACGCGATTAGAACAGACAGGAAGATGATTCTTTACATCTTATTTGCCTGTCTCTTAGGGGCCTTCGCTCCACTAGTATTATCACTAATGCCTAAGCTAATAGTTGGAGTAGTAGAAAATCCAGGCACAGACGCGATTAGAAGGATTTTACTAATCTCACTTGGCTTTTTTGTCTTGGAGTTCTTAGTTGAGGGCGTAAGCCTTTACTGCTCAAATCAAGTAATAGTAGTAGCTAACAAAACAAGATTTGAGCTAATGAATGAGCAAAATAAAAAGATGGCGTCTGTCGACTATAAATACATAAGTGACAGATCTATCTTTAAGATGTATGGCATGGCATTTGAAGCAACAAGCGGAGACTGGGGCGGAGTTACTGGCATGCTTAGAGAGTTTGCCAGAATCGCACCTATAATTCTCTCACTAATACTTATTGGGGGAGTCATCACAGTGTTATCACCTTTGACAGGAGCTTTACTACTTTTATATGCAATTACTTATGCTTATGCACAAAGAAAAGCAAACAAAGAAGTGACAGACAATGATGCCGAGATAAATAAAATAATAGATGAGATTAGATACTACAATAAAACTGCTGGTGATTTTAAATCTGGTAAAGAAATAAGGCTTTTTAATTTAAAAGACATGATACTTAATGCTTATAAAAACGTTATTGATAAGAGAAAGAGTTTTAGTCTAAGAGCTGTGAATAAAACTTTTAGAAAGAGCCTTTTATCAGTTTTAATCTTAATCATTGCTCAGGGCATTTTTGCTTACACACTTATACTTAGCTTTAAAAACGGCTCAGTCGATACTGGTAGCTTTTTGATGTATCTAACACTTATGCTGCAATTTGTTTTATTGGTCGATAGGGCTATAGAAGACTATGAATTTTACGTAGTTAATCAAACTATATATGTAGAAAATCTTTATGATTTACTTGAAACAGATAAACTAAATATAACCCACGGCGATAGAGATAAACTTAGTGGCGCTGTTGATATTGAGTTTAAAAATGTTACTTTTGCTTATCCAAATACAGATAAGAAAGTACTTGACAACTTAAGCTTTAAGATAGCTAAGAACGAAACCATTGCCCTAGTTGGTAACAATGGTGAGGGTAAGTCCACTATAATCAATTTATTAGTAAGATTATTTAGACCAGACGAAGGCGAGATACTTCTTAATGGCGTAAACATCAACGAGTTCAAGGAAGAAGAGCTATATAAGATGTTTGCCTGCATATTCCAACAGGTAAATATCTATCCGTATACACTTGGTAATAATATTTCTATGCATGAAACTTATGATTTAGAAAGAGCCAAGAGAGCAATTGAGGACGTGGGACTTAAGGAGCGTATCGAAGAAGAGAAAAACGCTTACGAAAGAAACATGTCTCATGAAGTTGCTAAGGACGCTCTTGAACTATCGGGCGGACAAGAGCAAAAACTTGCCATCTCGAGAGCTGTGTACAAGGACTCACCTATACTTATACTTGACGAGCCAACAGCAAACTTAGATGCACTTGCTGAGCACGAGATATATTCTAAGCTAAATGACTTAAGAGAGGACAGAACGTCGATATACATCTCACACAGACTTTCATCGACAAAGTTCTGCGACAGAATTATACTTCTTAAGGGCGGAAAGATCTTCGAAGAGGGTACTCACGATGAGCTTATGAAGAAGAAGGGTGAATATTACGAAATGTTCACTATACAAGGTAAATACTATACTAAGGAGGCCTAAATATGAAAAACTTTAAAGAACATATGAAGATATATGGCTTCATGATTAAATCAATTTGGGAATACTCCAAGAAAACAGTATTTTTAATCTTACTGGCCTCATTGTCATCAGCAGGACTATTGATGATAAATGTATTCTTACCAAAACTAGTTATTGACTCAATAATGAGTGGAGCAGGCTTTGAGATAGTGACTTATGTAGTACTTTTGGTGCTTGCAAACGTTGTCTTAGCCAAAATACCAGGCTATGTCAACAACTACATCAACAACGTAGACCTTCCTGGCGTGCAACAAAGAATTCGTTACAATATATGCGAAAAGACTATGAAGCTTGATTATTCAATGTTTGAGAACAAAGACTACATGAATCTTAAGGACCAAGCGGACTTCATCATGAGCACTCAATCACCTCTAGCAAACTTCGTTCAAATAGCTGCTGAAGTATTTGTATCCTTTGTAGTTGTAATCTTCTTAGCGGTAATCGCCTTTAGCTTCTCCTGGGTTTTAGGTCTTGTGCTTCTTTTAGTAGCGTGCCTAAACTTTGTCATAGGCGCTTGGGCGAACAAGAAGATGGGAGACTTCCTAGCTTCACTTGAAGATATAAACAGAAAATTTTCTGCTTACATGAGTATTATTTATGACAATAGTAAGATGATGGACGTAAAGCTATTCTCCATGCATAACTTGGTCAATGGATCTATATATAAGCTGATGAAGGACATAAGCGCAGGTATAGCGAATATGTATACCATAAACTCACTTTCATTTTTCTTTAGCGGTATCTTAGACGGCGTATCGAGAGCTTTAAGCTACATCTATATATCAGTAAGAGCCGTATCGAACGTTTTTGGACCGCAAATCTCACTTGGTTCCTTCGCTCTATACACATCGGCCTTTGTTAACTTTAACCAAAGAGTTAGAATCATCTCACAAAACTATGTCAACATGATTATGATGAGGAACATGACAGAGCCTTATTATAGATTTATGATGCTACCAGAAGAAAAAGCAAAATCATACGAATATGAGATGCCTAAGTCCATTGACACGATTGAGTTTAAAGACGTGTGGTTCAAGTACCCAAGCTCTGAAGACTACGTTTTAAAGAATTTATCCTTCAATATTAATAAGGGCGAAAAGATTTCTATAGTTGGTCTTAATGGTGCTGGCAAGACAACCATCATCAAGTTAATGACAAGGCTTTATGAGCCAACAAAGGGCGAGATACTTCTTAATGGCCTTGATATAAGTAAGATAAAGATGGATGAGTACCAAAAATTTATCTCAGTTGTGTTCCAAGACTATAATATATACAATTTCCCTGTGGCAGAGACTGTTGCATCAAAGACTGACTACGACAGAGAAAAAGTCACTAAAGTATTGAAAGATATTGACATATATGATAAAATTAATTCGTTAAGTAGCGGTATGGACACGAAAGTCTCCATGGGCTACTCTGAAACGGGAGAAAAACTATCGCAAGGACAGTTCCAAAAGCTAGCAATTGCAAGAAGCTTGTACAAGGACAGCGAGCTAGTTATACTTGACGAGCCAACATCGGCACTTGACCCGAAGAGCGAGGCGGAGATTTACGAGAACTTCAACTACCTTGTTAAGGAGAAGACATCGATATACATCTCACACAGAATGAGTTCGTCGATATTCTGCGATAAAATTTTGTTAATAAATAACGGTACTGTAGAGGACTTTGACACGCACAAAAAACTAATGCAAAAGACAGACAGCCTTTACTACAAGATGTTCAACGCACAAAAAGAAAACTACGAGTACCAAGAGGAGGAAGAAAGCTATGAGAATGAGTAAAATGTTTTTTAAAACATTGAGAGAGGATCCTAGCGAAGCAGAGATTGCATCACATAAACTACTATTAAGAGGCGGCTTTATCAAGAAGAGCGCCTCAGGAATTTATTCATACATGAACCTTGGCTACAGAGTAATCAGAAAGATTGAGGCCATAGTTAGAGAAGAGATGGACTCACACGACGCTCAAGAGATCAACATGAGTGCTGTTCAGCCAAGAGAGCTTTGGGAAGAGTCGGGTAGATGGGATACCTTCGGACCAGAGATGTTTAAACTAAAGGACAGAAACGACAGAGAGTTTTGTCTTGCGCCAACAGCAGAAGAGTTTTTCACAGATCTTATAAGAAGCGATGTAAACTCATATAAGAAGCTGCCAATAAATATCTACCAAATCAAAACTAAGTACAGGGACGAGAAGAGACCTAGATTTGGTATCAATAGAGCGAGAGAGTTTTTGATGAAGGACGCTTACTCTTTTGACAAGACTCAAGAGGACATGGTCGCTAGCTACAAGAACATGTGGGAAGCTTACGAAAACATCTACGACAGACTTGAACTTGATTACAGGATAGTTAGAGGCGACTCAGGTGCCATCGGTGGTAATGAATCACACGAGTTCACTGCTTTATCGGACGTTGGTGAAGGCGTAATCACATATTGCGATAGCTGCGATTTTTCAGCGACTGATGAAAAAGCAGAAGTAGCTTATAAATATGACAATAGTAGCGAAGAGATAAAAGAGCTTGAAAAAGTAGAAACTAAAGGCGTTAAAACTATTGACGACCTAGCAGAACTACTAAAGGTTGATAAAGATAGATGTCTTAAGGCAGTTGACCTAATGGTTAAGGGACAAAAGATTGTAGTCTTCATACCTGGATCAAGAGAGCTTAACCTAACAAAATTAATAAAGCATCTTGGCTGCGCAGAGCATGAGATTGAGATGATGGGCGACGAAGACATCAAAGCCATGGGATCCTTCCCAGGCTATACTGGTCCTATCGGTCTAAAGGCTGATAGACTTATCGCCGATGAAAGAGTTAAGAATATCAAAAACATGGTCATAGGCGCTAACGAAGAAAATTATCACTATATGAACTATAATATAAGTGATAATGAAAAATTTGAATTCGTAGACGATTTACTAATGATAGCTGAGGGCGATGTTTGTCCTAAGTGTGGCGGTAAACTTGAGTTCAAGAGAGGCATAGAAGTCGGAAACATCTTCCAACTTGGTCAAAAGTACTCAAAATCAATGAAGGCAACATTCTTGGATGAAAATGGCAAGGACGAGTACTTCTGGATGGGTTGCTACGGCGTTGGTATATCAAGAACAGTATCTGCCATAGTTGAGCAAAACAACGATGAAAAGGGTATCATCTGGCCGATATCATCATGTCCATACGAAGCCATCGTAACAATCGTCAATGTAAAAGACGAAGAGCAAAATAAACTTGCTGAAGATATTTATCAAAAACTATTGGCAGAGAAGGTCGAAGTGCTTCTTGATGACAGAGCAGAAAGAGCCGGCGTTAAATTTAACGACAGAGACCTAATCGGTATACCTCTTAGAATTACAGTAGGTAAGCTTGCTAGCGAAGGCAAGGTTGAGTACTCGACTCGCCGTGAGATGGAAAATGAAGAGATAGATGCTAGCGAAGCTATTGACAAGATAATTTCATATATAAAGGAAAGGAAGAATAATCGTGGATAAAAAAGTTAGAGTAAGATTTGCACCATCGCCAACAGGTTTTGTGCACATAGGCTCATTAAGAACAGCGCTATATAACTACTTATTCGCTGAAAAGATGGGCGGCGACTTCATCTTAAGAATCGAAGACACAGACAGAACACGTTATGTCGAAGGCGCTATAGAAAACTTGATAAACTCACTTCACTGGGCTGGTATACACTACAGCGAAGGCGTTTTTATTGAAGATGGCAAAGTAGTTCAAAAAGGTGACTACGGTCCATATATACAATCAGAAAGACTTGATATATATAGAAAATATGTTGATCAGCTAATCGAAGAAGGCAAGGCATACTACTGCTTCTGCGATAAGGAAAGACTTGACAGGATCAGAGAAGAAAGACAAATCAAGGGCTTAATACCAAAGTATGATGGCTTCTGTAGAAATATTCCTCTTGATGAAGCAAAGAAAAGAGTGGCAAATGGCGAGCCATACGTAGTTAGACTAAAATTACCAAAAGATACAGACATAACATTCCACGATGTAGTTAGAGGCGACATCACCATCAACACAGAAGATATAGATGATCAAGTACTATTAAAATCAGACGGCTTCCCAACATATCACATGGCAGTCGTAGTCGACGATCACCTAATGGGTATAACACACATCGTTAGAGGTGAAGAGTGGCTACCATCTACACCAAAGCACGTATTTTTATATGAGGCACTTGGCTGGGAAAAACCAGAGTACGTTCACTTACCAACAGTACTTAACAAAGACAGAAAGAAATTATCAAAGAGACAAGGTGACGTATCAGTAGAAGACTTCAAAGACAAAGGCTATTTGCCAGAAGCGTTAAATAACTACTTAGCACTAGTTGGCTGGTCACCAGAAGATAATAAAGAAATATTTACCATGGATGAGCTAATCAAAGAGTTTTCCTTTGAAAGAGTTTCTAAGACAGGCGGTATCTTTGACAAAGACAAACTTGATTGGGTAAACGCACAATTTTTAAGAAATCAAGATATAAATGTATTAAGAGAAGAAGCGAGCGAAGAACTAATTAAGGCAGGACTAATCACAGAAGACTTTTCAAAAGAAAACAAAGAGTATATGGAAGTTTTAATCGATACACTTAAGGATAATATTTCACTAATGACAGAATTGCCAGAAAAGGCAAGATTCATCTTCGAAGAGCTTCCACTTGCAGACGAAACAAAAGAATTTCTTGAAGGCGACAATGCAGAAAACGCAAAAGTGCTTGCAAACGCCATCGAAGAAGAGCTTTCATCAGTAGACGAAATCACACTTGATTACGCCAAGACATTTATGAAGAGCATACAAAAGAAGACAGGCATCAAAGGCAAAAACCTTTATATGCCAGTTAGAGCGATGATTTCCTTCTCAGTACACGGACCAGAAATGGACAGGATACTTTACCTATTAGGTAAGGAAAAGATATTCAAGAGATTAGATAAATTTAAATAATAGAATAGATGAAATGATTATGGGCTTTGCGCGATGCAGAGCCCATTTACATAAAAAAAGTTTTAGCTTTGGATCAATTGACCCTAGGCTAAAACTTTTTTATTGCTTAAAACATTTACTTCAATTTATTAATTTCGTTTTTATTCTTCTTAACCACAGTGCTTAAGATCAAGATACCCAGTATGTTCGGTATAACCATAAGACCATTCAAAAGGTCACTTACATTGTATATAGAGTCGACACTTACTATAGTTCCGCCAACCACAGCGATGATGGCGAAGATCTTGTAGTAGTTGATTGCGTCCTCACCGAATAGGTACATAACGTTCGACTCGCCGTAGTAGTACCAGCCAAGTATAGTCGTGAAGCCGAAGAAGAAGACCGATATCGCGTAGAAGACCGAGCCCGATCCGCCTAGAGCGATGTCAAAGCCGTTTTGCAAAACGCCTGCGAAGTGCGCTCCCTCAATCTCATTTGCGCCAGTCACTAAGATGATCAGCGCCGATACAGTGCATACGACGAAAGTGTCGATTATAACAGTTATCATCGAGATGTGGCCTTGCTTTGATGCGTGATCTACGTCAGCGATGGCATTTGCATGAGGCGTTGAGCCCATACCCGCTTCATTTGAGAATAGTCCGCGCGCCATACCATGCTTAAGAGCCTCTTTGATGCTGAAACCGACAGCACCGCCAGCAGCCGCCTTCCATGTGAATGCATTTGCGAATATACTCTTAAAAACTGGACCAATGTTTGCCGAGTACTTTAGTAAAATTACTAGACCATGTAAAAGGAACATCGCTATCATGAATGGAACGACCTTAGTCGCTACCTTTGCTATGGACTTTGCTCCACCTATAATTATAAATGACAAAAGTACTGCGATGAAGGCGCCAGTATATACAGGCGCGATATTAAATGAGCTTTCAATAACGCTCGCAACCGAGTTTGATTGAACCATGTTTCCAGCGAAAGCTAGAGCGATGATTATGAATATGGCAAAGACAGCTGCTAAAAATTTACCAAGAGCCTTGTTCTTGATACCTCTTGATAAATAGTAGGCAGGTCCGCCGAAGTAGTCGTCACCTTTTTTCTCTCTATATAGAATTGCTAAAACTGTTTCCGAATAAATGATAGCCATGCCTAAAAAGCCCGAAACCCACATCCAAAATATACTTCCAGAGCCGCCAAGCATGATGGCAGCAGCAACACCTGCGATGTTACCAGTACCTATTTGTGCGGCAAGCGAAGTGTAGAACGCTTCAAGAGGCGTTACTAGGCCATTCGCAGCGTCTCTTTTAGACTTCTTAAGCTCTTTAAAACCTTGTCCAAGCTTAGTAAATTGAATAAAGCCAAGCTTTACAGTTAAGTAAAGACCAGCAAAGACAAGCAAGAAAACTAATAAGTAGTCCCATATAAAATCTTTGATCAATAATATTGTATCCATATTTCCTCCTTACTTAAGCTTTGGCTCGTCCAATCTGCGAGCTTCCTTCGAAACTATATTCGATAGTAAAACTAGACCTATAACATTCGGTATAACCATGAGTGCGTTAAACGTGTCCGAAAGCACCCAAACGAAGTCAACAGATACGACAGTACCTACGATTACAGCGATTACGACAAGAAGTCTATAAACCAAAACAGCCTTTTGCCCAAACAAGTAAACGATGTTCGACTCGCCAAAGTAGTACCAACCGACTATGGTTGAAAAAGCGAAGAAGAAGAGACTTATTGCCAAGAATATTACACCCGGCTTGCCAAAAGCAATCTCGAAACCCTTTTGTGTAACAGCAACCGAGTCAAGACCATTTTCAAAAGAATATATATGAGCGTTAGTTAATAAGATAATCATAGCAGTTACAGTACAGATGATGATACCAGTTAATACACCGAAGATGGCAGATAGACCTTGGTCCGCTGGTTTATCAACAGTCGCTACAGCGTGAGCATGAGGCGTAGAGCCCATCCCAGCTTCATTCGCGAATAACCCGCGCGCAAGACCCATCTTGATCGCATGCTGAACACTGATACCAACAGCGCCGCCAAATACAGCCGACGTACTGAAAGCACTTTTAAATATTAGTTTAAATACAGGGATGATATTTTGTCTAAACATAACAAGAATAACAAGACCAGATAAGATAAAGACAGCAGCCATGACAGGCACTATCATCTCAGCAATCTTAGAAATTCTTTGCACGCCACCCATAACTATCATACTGACAAGAACCGCAAGGATAATGCCAGTGTAAGCGGGTTTGATGCCGAAGCCCTCTTGCATCGATAGGGCGATAGAGTTTGATTGAACCATGTTGCCAGCGAAGCCCAAGGCAAGTATCAAAAATATTGCGAAAACTATAGACAAGACCTTCGCAAAGCGCTTGTTCTTCACGCCTTGACTTATGTAGTACGCAGGCCCACCATAAACTTCGCCGTCCTTCTTTTGCCTGAAGACTTGAGCTAAAATCGCCTCAGCAAAGATCGTCGACATACCAAGTAGACCCGAGATCCACATCCAAAATACAGCGCCCGGTCCACCAGCCATGATGGCCGAAGCCACACCGCCAACCGATCCAGTACCAAGCTGAGCCGCAACAGCAGTCGCAAGCGCTTGGAACGAGCTTACTTCGCCCTCCTTCTTAGGTCCGTCATCCTTTTTAAAAACATTTCCTAAAGTAGACTTCACAGCAAGACCAAGCTTAGTGATTTGCGGAAATTTTAATTTAATCGTAAAAAATAATCCCGCAAAGACCAAGAGGAAAATGATTACATAGTCCCACAAGAAGTCCTTAATATGAATAATAAAATCCATGATACCTCCAATCTGATTCCTTCTAAGTAAAAATATCTATTTAATCAATCACTCAACGTATATGTATAAACTTTGCTTATATATAGATGAGCAAGTATTAATTAATATTATATAATAAAAAAATTACTTAGTCAAACGAAATAATTTGGAAGATGGATGGGAGATGTTGCAAAAAGAATACATTGCAATTCATTTCAGTATGTGCTATAGTTAATTTATGCGTTCAAGTCATAAGAAAAGCAGTTGAACTAAGAGCTAAGTTTTACATTAAATAATAAGAAGTAAAATATTTTATATAAATTAAAAAAAGAATGAGAATTTTTAGAAAATTTAGGTAATGAAGTGAGTAGTTTTTATTGAGGTGTACTAATGAAAATAGATTTTTACTATTGGGGGAATATCTGTCCTATAACTACAGAAATTTTAAATTTAATGAGCGAATATGAAGATAAAGTGGATATTTACTTGCATGACATTTCTAATGATAGTGAATCCTGTAAAATTAATAATATATTTTTTCCGTTTTTAACTGTACTTAATGAAGCCAATAGATTTTACTCGCCTATAAGCAGAAAATTTATGGAAGAAATTGCTGTGGGTATTATTCCTAAAGAAAAGCCATTTATTCCTAAATTAGGAACTAAAATTATATCCGAAACTATTAAACCTATAAGAAAAGATAATTATAAATTCGCTTCAAAGTGCACATCTAGAAAAAATTGCTTAGGATGCGGAAGTAAAATTGAAATGTATAATTCAATGAATGAAGAAATTTATGGTTTTATTAATGTTTTGGAGAACAAATTATTGGGTGGAGCTGAATTTGTTCCATCTAAATATGTTCCATATGATATTCCAAAGGATGAAGATATAGCGTTTATTACATGTGTGTATTTATCCAATAAAGAATATGATTATAAATCCGCCCCACTCAAGGCGTTGGAAAACTATTTAGGAATTAATTATAAAAAAGTTTTAGTAATATCTGATGAATTTGGAGTTTTTCCTAATGGCAACTTAGATTTTTTCCTGAAAAACAGTTATGTAGATGAAGGAATAATATTTGAAGACAGCTATTGTAAATTACATTTAATGTCTAAGCTACTATGATATAGTGAATAAAGTATAGTGCTGGTAAAATTTATAAAAAGCATAAGTCGCTTATATATAATCAATTTTGGGTATATATCAATCAAGGAGTTGATTATATGATTCTTATTGGATACAAAAATGCACTACATGCAAGGGCATTGAGAAGATGCTTGACGAAAAGAATATAAAATACACTTACAGGGAGATTGACAAAGATGTTCCTACTAAAGCAGAACTAAAGAAGTGGCACAAGGCGTCGGGTCTTGACATCAAGCGTTTCTTCAACACTTCGGGTCTTGTATATAGGGATATGAATCTCAAGGACAAGCTGGGTGATATGACGGACGATGAAAAGTACAAACTTTTATCGACTAATGGCATGCTTGTGAAGAGACCTATACTTATTGAGGACGATGGCTCTTTCGTGGCTGTGGGTCCTGATGTGAAAAAATATTTAGCGTAAGAAAAACGGACTGGGTTCATCTCAGTCCGTTTGCTATATGCACTTATTTAATTATTCCTAAATTTATTTTTGCTCTTAGTACGCGCAAAACGTGTTCGTCGATGTCTGCTTCTTTTATCTCGCCATTTGCCACTGCTGCCTTAACAGCTGCTATGTCATTAATAAAGTCTGTGGAGCAAAGCATGTCGGCGCCTGCCTTAAGCGCAAGTACTGCGGCATTCTTCTCGCCTACAAATTTCTTTACGCCTTGCATTGCCAAATCGTCTGTGATGATGACGCCATCAAAATGAAGCTCATCTCTTAAAATTTTATGAACTGCTGGGGATATTGATGCCGGCGCGTCCTTATCCATGGCCTCTACTATGTTGTGTGAGACGAGTACCATCGATGCCTTGGCGTCAATCCCTGCCTTGAATGGAAGAAAGTCTTCGCTCTTAAATTTTTCCATCGGTCTTTTGTCATGAACAAGGTCTGTGTGAGTATCTTTGTTATTGCCATAGCCTGGAAAATGTTTTAGGACGCTGCCCATGTGCGCTTCATTCATCACGCTTACAACGCTTTTTACATATTCTGCAGTTTCGGCTGGGCTCTTGGCAAAGCTTCTCTTGTATATGAAGTCATTTTTATTCGTAGAAATATCTGCAACTGGCGCAAAATTTAGATTGATGCCTATGCTTTTTAATAGCTCTGATTTTTCTTTTGCGTCACTCTTAATTCGCTCCATCCCGCCATGCTTATACAAATACTGCGGTGAGGCGAATGGATATTTTCTGAAATTCTTGTTCGTGCTCACACGATTTACTGTGCCGCCTTCTTCGTCTACCGCCATAAACATAGGGATCGCCGAAGCACTTTGGTAGCTCTTTATATTTTTTACTACTGCGTCTTTCGTTTTGCCTTTAAAGTCTCTTCCAAATAATATATAGCCGCCTAGATTATATTTTTTCGCAAGTGCTGACGCATCTTTTTCTGGGCAGCGCGCGATAAATATCTGGCCAATCTTTTCATCAAGAGACATCTTTTCTAATAGCTTTTCCTCTTTTGTCTTCTCTGGCAATTTTTTCTCCTCTATTGGTTTTGCCTTGTCATTTATTTTTGCCTTGTCATTCACTTTCGCCTTGTCATTTACTTTTGCTTCGCCATTCACTTTTACTTCCTTTTTTAAATCTGCATCGTTTTTTGCCTTACACGTTACAAACACAGTCATTGACATAATAATAAAAAGCGTTAATAAAATTTTCTTTTTCATCTATTTCACATTCCTTACAAGTATTGCCTTAATCTTGACGTCCTGAGAGCGCCACTTTGTCTCGTACTCGCTGATGAAGTCGTCTTGGAACTCATCTATCATCAAGTCGTCTGTTTTGAAAATTATCTCGAAGCCCTCGCGCTCGAAGTACTTAAGCGAGGCCTCATAAAGACCTTGGTCGTCGGTCTTGAGCCTAATCGTCCCACCATTTTTAAGAATTTTTTTATACATCTTTAGTTGATCGGGGTAAGTAAGACGCCTTTTGTGCTGCTTGTTCTTTGGCCATGGGTTCGGAAAGTTTATATAAATTTCCTCGACCTCGTTTTCTTGGAAGTACTCGTCCACGTTTCTGATGTCTGCAAGCACTAGCCTTACGTTCGACGTGTCCTCTTCTTCAAGCATGCGCTTTGCATAAACGAGGCAGCCATCTTCCATATCGATACCGACGAAATTTTTCTCCTTAAATGTATTTTTCAAATAATTTATAAAGCTGCCCATGCCCGAGCCGAGCTCTAGGTAGATGGGACTATCATTTCCGAAGTCCTCATGCCATTTGCCCTTGTTCTCCATGGGTCTGTATCTAAAGATGGGGCTCTCTTTAAGTTCAGGCAGCGCCCACCATTTTTTCCTCATTCTCATTTTATCACCAAGATTAGTTTAGCATATGATGGCTAAAATTGCAAGTTTGTGTTATAATATTTACATAAAGGGGGTTTATATATGTTAGCTCTTGTAAGTGGCGCTTCGCGAGGCATTGGCAAGGCCATAGCGATTGAGTTTGCCAAAAAAGGATACGATGTCTGCATCAATTACCATGAGCATGGTGATGAAGCGATGAAAATTTTAGACGAAGTAAAAAAATACTCAGACGGCTTTGTTTATGGGGCAGACGTTTCAAATTATGATGAAGTTTGTAAATTAAAGGAAGAAATTTTTAAAAGATATAAAAAAATTGATGTGCTTGTGAATAATGCGGGCGTGGCTTTGACTAAGCTTGTGCAAGAAACGAGCGAAGAGGAATACGATACTGTATTTAACACGAATATGAAGGGCGTCTTCAACATGACTAAGGCTTTTATCAAGCCGATGATACATGAGGGCGCGGGATGCATAATTAACGTAACGAGCATGTGGGGCGAGACGGGAGCCGCGATGGAGACTGTTTATAGCGCATCGAAGGGGGCTGTCATCGCTTTTACTAAGGCGGTCGCAAAAGAGGCGGCACCATCGGGCGTGAGAGTGAACGCAATAAGTTTAGGCTGCATAGCAACGGACATGATGAAGGTGTATTCAGAGGCTGAAATCGACATGCTTCGTGATGAAACGCCGCTTGAGGCCATTGGCACGGCAGAGGACGCAGCGAAGGCGGCAGTTTTCTTAGCATCACAGGACGCGAAATTCATTACAGGCGAAGTGCTTCGTGTGAATGGGGGCTTCTATATATGAAAAAGCAAAAGATTATACCAGCCATAATTATCGTTTTGCTTTTAGCTATAAACGTATTTACTCTTTTGTTTTTAAATATAGTAAATGTTACTGGCGACAGCATGGCTCCTACGGCGAATGACGGGGATAAATTTCTTGCGATTAAAAAGCCTTTATTCAGTGATATCAAAAGAGGCGATATTGTCGGAGCAAGGTCTGAGGCCTTGGGCGTTGATATGATTAAAAGGGTAGTGGGGCTGCCTGGCGAACACATTGAAGTCACTAAAAAAGAAGGACTTTTGATAAATGGCAAGAGGATTTACGAGACTTATCTTGGAGATAAATATATGAATGATTTTTCTTGGGTAGATAGGGACAATGGCTGGACGCTTGCTGATGATGAGGTCTTTTTAATGGGTGACAATAGAGATATAAGTACGGACTCGAGGTCTTTTGGACCACTTAAGATAGATGAAATTAATCATAAGATAATATTAAAACTGAAAAGTAGCAAAAAAAGATAGGGACTATAAAGTCTCTATCTTTTTTGATATAGCGGGTATCATTTGTTTTTTTCTTGAAAGAAGTCCATCGACTGTAAACTCGTTATCAGCTAGCTCTTTATCGAAGGCTGCGGCGATGCTTTCTTTGTACGAGCCTTGCACTAAAACTAGTGAATACTCTTTAAGTATATCAGTTATCATCAGTACGAATGTGTCTTCTTGATTCTTTTCTATCGTTTCTTTCATCAGATTTAGTAAATCATCTTTTCTTTTTTTCACTTCATCCATATCCATGGTCATGACTTGAGCGACGCGTATCTTTTTCTTCGCGATATTAAATGACTTCACGTCCATCTTTAGTAGATCTTCGCTCACTACGTCCTTGATGCTTGCCGCTTCAGTAAACATCTCTATGGCGTAGACATCTGGATCGATGCCGGCTATTGGAGCAAGAAAGTCTATCATCTTCGCGTCTGTCCTCGTGCTTGTTGGCGATTTTAATAAAAGTGTATCTGAGATGATGGCTGAGATCAACAGTCCTGCTATATGCTTAGGAATTACTACGCCATTCTCCATAAACATCTTTGTGATGATGGTAGCTGTCGAGCCAAGTGGTTCGTTCCTAAAGTATAGTGGGAGCTTTGTCTCGACGTTGGCAACTCTGTGGTGGTCGATGATTTCAAGGATTTCAGCCTCTTCGATGTCGTCGACGGATTGAGTTCTTTCGTTGTGATCGACTAGGATGATGTTTTTCTTCTTATCGTCAAGCAAGTGATAACGGCTGACTGTGTTTATCACGCGTCCATCATTGTCAAGGACAGGGAAGCAGCGGAATCTGTTTTTATTCATCTCGGCCTTGACGTCCGAAACAAAATCTTGTATGTGGAAAGTCTTGATGCTATCCTTTGTCATCGCGTACGACACGGGCACGCTTAGTGGAAGCACCCTCGATGCCATGAAGGAGTCGTACTCAGTTGATATGATGCTGATGCCTTTTTCCTTCGCCAAATTTAAGATCTTTTCGCTTATGTCGAAGCCGCCAGTCACTATCATGCAAGAAACGTTTCTCTTGATCGCGTCCTCTTGAGCGTCCTCTCTGTCGCCGAGTATAACGACATCGTCTGCTTCGATACGATCCTCGATCATCTTTGGATCCATAGCGTAAATCGCCATGCGGCCAAGAGGCTTTCTGTAGCCATCGTTAATTACAGTACCCTTTAGGACCTCGACAACATTTTTAAATGGTGTATCAGCTTTACTAAGAATTGTGTCGTCAAAGATATTTGTATAAATCTCTGTAATGTCCTTAAGACCTATGATGCCACTCATCTTTCCGGCCTTGTCAATGACTATGAGTACATAAGCATTCTTCTCGCGAAGTAAGTTAATCGCTTCGTATAAAGATGCGTCCTCGTCTATGAGCACGGCGTCATCAAGGTCAACGTCCTTTAATTTTATCTTCATCGTTGTTAATAGCTTTGGTTCATCTACGCCAAAGTATTTTAAAACGAATTTTGTTTCTTTATTTAAATCGCCGAGCCTAACTGCTTTTGCATCGTATTTGCCAAGACTATTGACAAGGTAAGCGTAGGAGATAGCGCTCGCGATTGAATCCGTATCAGGCACCTTATGACCTGAGACGTAAACTTTTTTATTCATTAAATCACCTTCCATATTATATTCATATACTATAACACATTTTGATGAAAAAATAAAGGATTATCTAAATTATTTTGCGAAAAGCCTTGAAAAATTATTTCGGTTGTAGTAAAATTGATTGATATGAAAGAAAAGAGGTAATTATGTCTAAGAATTATGAAATAAACATGACGGAGGGAAAACTTCTTCCAAAATTAATAAAGTTTTCGATACCTTTGATGCTATCGAGCACTTTGCAGCTCTTCTTTAACGCCGCCGATGTTATAGTTGTCGGACGATACGCAGGGGACGCTGCACTTGCCGCAGTTGGTTCGACCGGCGCACTGATTAATTTAATCATCAATCTATTCATCGGTATATCGATAGGCGCGAGCGTGCTTATGGGTCAGGCGATAGGTAAGGGCTCATACAAGGAAGCACAAGACACGCTTCATACGTCGATGCTATCGGGCTTACTTGGCGGCTTTATCATGATAGCCGTCGGCTACTATTCGGCTAGGCCAATGCTTGAACTGATGCAAACACCCGAGGAAGTTATTGACCTAGCGACACTTTATATGCAGATCTACTTCATGGGTATGCCGGGCTTTATGATATATAACTTCGGCGCCTCGATACTTAGAGCGGCAGGCGACACAAAGAGGCCGCTTTATTACCTAGCCATCTCAGGCGTTATGAACATAGTTTTAAATTTATACTTTGTAATAGTTTTAAAGAAGACAGTTGACGGAGTTGCTCTTGCTACCATCATCTCAGAAGCTTTCTCAGCCGTGCTAATAGTTTTGTGCTTGATGAAGAGCGACGGCTACTTGAACTTAAAGCTAGATAAATTAAAGATGGATTGGAAAAAGTTTGGCGAAATGCTTAGGATAGGTTTGCCATCAGGCTTTACAGGGGCACTATTTAGTATATCCAATATGCTTATACAATCCTCAATCAACTCCTTCGGTAAGCTTGTAGTCGCTGCAAACACTGCAGCTGGTAACATTGAAGGCTTCGTCTTTATGGCGATGGACGCCATCTACCAAGCATCACTATCATTTGCCTCGCAAAATATGGGAGCAAAAAAGCTTGACAGAGTTGACGAGATACTTAAGACAACCATCGTCATGGTGTCAGTCGTGGGCCTCGTTCTAGGCGTCGGCTCATACCTAGCAGGCAATTTTCTACTAAGCCTATATACACCAAACCCAGAAGTTATTGAGATCGCGATGCTAAGACTATCTATAATATCGACAACATATTTACTTTGCGGCATCATGGACGTTTACTCAGGCGTAATACGTGCGATGGGCTATTCACTAACACCTATGATCATAGCTGTCGTATGCATTTGCGGCTTTAGAATTTTCTGGATTATGAGTGTATTTCAAAAGTATCATGAGCAATGGATTTTGTATATTTCATATCCATTGTCCTGGTTATTGACTACCGTAGTCTACATCTTCACTTATATATATGTGAAGAAGAAGGTAGGGGAACGTTTTGCCTTGGAAGAAAATAATTAGTCTAAGGGCTTGACAAAAACGAAAATTATATATATAATGATTAATGAACTTAATAAGTCTCATAAAGAGTGACGGAGGGAATAGGCCCTATGAAGTCCGGCAACCTGCTAGCAAGGTGCCAAATCCTACAGCGCAGCTGAAAGATGAGAAGAACGAACCTTCAGCTATGAAGGTTTTTTTATTTTACAAGATGCGCCGCGAGAGAAATATTTGCGGCTTTGTATTTGCAAAAAAATAAATTAAGGAGGAAGATTATGTATAAAAAACTATTTACATCTGAATCGGTTACAGAAGGTCATCCTGACAAGGTATGCGACCAAATATCAGATGCAATACTAGATGCGATACTAGAAAAGGATCCAGAAGCAAGATGTGCAATCGAAACAACTGCATCAACTGGCTACGTTTTAGTATCAGGACAAATCACAACAAACTGCTACGTTGACATACAATCAGTAGTTAGAAGGGTTATTGCTGACATAGGCTACACTAGAGGAAAATTCGGTTTCGATGCAGAAAATTGCGCTGTACTTGTATCGATCGAAGAACAATCTAAGGATATAGCACTAGGCGTTGACAAGGCGCTTGAGACTAAAGAAAAATCAAAAGATAAATATGATTTAATAGGTGCAGGCGACCAAGGTATGATGTTTGGCTACGCTTGTAATGAGACAGAAGTTTATATGCCACTAGCCATATACTTATCACATAAGCTAGCAAGAAGGCTAGCTGAAGTGCGTAAGGACGGCACACTAAGCTACTTAAGACCAGACGGCAAGACACAAGTAACTATCGAATACGACGGAGATAAGCCAAAGAGAGTTCACACTATAGTTGTTTCTACTCAACATAAGGAAGGCGTTAGTCTTGATAAGATTAAAAAAGACATTATCGAACATGTGATAAAGCCAGTAGTTGATCCAAAACTAATTGATGACGAAACTATCATCTACGTGAACCCAACAGGACGTTTCGTTATAGGCGGACCAAAGGGCGACACAGGTCTAACAGGCAGAAAGATTATCGTTGACACATACGGCGGCTACTGTAGACATGGCGGAGGAGCCTTCTCAGGAAAGGACGCTACAAAGGTAGATAGATCCGCTTCATACGCAGTAAGACACGTTGCGAAAAACCTAGTAGCAGCAGGCCTTTGCGATAGATGCGAAATACAAGTTTCATACGCTATAGGCATAGCTAAGCCGATATCCATAAACGTAGATACATTTGGAACAGGCAAGATCGATGAGACAAAGATACTTGAGATAGTTGAAAAAGTATTCGACCTTCGTCCAGCCTTCATCATCGACTACTACGATTTAAGAAAACCAATTTTCCACAAGATTACTAACTACGGCCACTTCGGTCGTGACGATATAGATCTTCCTTGGGAAAGATTAGAAAAAGTTGACGAGATCAAAAAACTTGCTGGAGAAATTAAATAGTATATAAATTATATATATAAGGAGTAAATAAGTTTGTGTCAGAATTAAATCCACATTAGAAAGGATGAGGATTATGAGCTCATATAGAATAACAAAGCTTGGTGTACTATCATTAGTACTTGTATTTGTCCTAAGTTTAAATTCATTTGCTTATTTTAACGTCGAACCGGATGATAAAGTAGTATCAAGCGTAAAAGCTCTGGACGATGGAGGTGAGCTACTTAGTGACAAAGTAGAAGTGATAGACAAAGATGAATATGAAAAAATTAATAAGGTGTCAGATGATTTAATAGCATTAAGAAAAATTGATATAAATCATAATGAAGTTTTAGATGGATTTGAAAGTAGAACATATAAATTTAATATGTTTTCATCTGATATAACATATCATAATGGTTTTACAATTAAATTAAGTGAGATGTCTTGTAGTTCTGGCTTGAAGTATAATGTAATTATAAAGGAAAATACAAGGATTATTTATGATGAGACATTTGATAAAGAAACAATATTAAAAGTTAGGGCTAAGCAAGATGATGAATATAAAGTTGTAATTATAAATAGAAAGGACAACAAATTGAATTATAATATTCAAATTAATAGTTATGTTAGATAGATATTGAGGTGTAGTATGGAAAAAGTATGCTTAACGAATGTAGCGTATGATTTGTAGCAAGAAGAACGTTTAAGAATTTTAAATGTTTATTATTTACGTATAAGGAGTAATATAAATGAGTAAAAGTAAAAAAATAATATATGCCATATTCATTATAGTAATAATTTTTGCGGCATATAAATTGATTAAGAATAAAAATACAAATAATGAAGAAGTTTTATATCCGGCTATTAACGATGAGCTAATTAGTGAATTGGAAGAAGGAAAGAAAACATATCTATTTGACAGTGAAGGCGTTCTTAATGAATATCTAGCTAAAACATATCCAGATAGCAAGTTTGAGATAAAAGATAGAAAAGACAGTGGCAATACCATTATCTATAATATAAGCTTAGCTGATAAGGATAAAGACCTTGAATTAAGTTTGAAACAAAAGGAAATTGAACTTAATAAAGAAAAGTTAAATATATGGGTTGTTACAGACAGTAAAGAAATAACAAAGAAGTAAATAGATGATATATAAGGGCTTAGTGATTAAGTCCTTATATTTTTGCAAAAATATTTCCATAATGATTGAAAAATGTTTTTCTAAGTGATATAATTAGAATGTAATTTTTAAGGAGGATGACGACATGGAAAAGTTAGAACAAGTATATGAAGGCAAGGCAAAGAAGGTCTTCAAGACTGATGACCCTAAGAAATTTATCTTGTCTTACAAGGACGATGCTACTGCATTTAACGGCAAGAAGAAAGGCACTATAGTTGGCAAAGGTGTTGTCAACAACAAGATGAGTAACTTCTTCTTCCAAAAGCTTGAAAAAGAAGGCATTCCAACTATATATCTAGAGGAATTAAATGACAGAGAAACTTTAGTTAAGGCTGTTGAGATAGTTCCACTAGAAGTTATAGTTAGAAACGTAACTGCAGGCAGCTTCTCTAAGAGGATGGGTGTTGAAGAAGGTAAGGAATTACTTCACCCAATAGTTGAGTTCTCATACAAGTCAGATCCACTTGATGACCCATTCATTAACGATGATTATGCTACAGCATTAGGTCTTGCTACTAAAGAAGAAGTAGACACTATAAAAGACTACGCAAGAAAGGTAAATGACTACCTTTGCAAGCACTTTAAATCTGTTGGCATAAGACTTGTTGACTTCAAGCTTGAATTTGGTAGATATGACGGCAAGATCATCTTAGCTGACGAAATCAGTCCAGATACTATGAGACTTTGGGACTATGAAACTAACGAAAAGCTTGATAAAGACAGGTTCAGACGTGACCTTGGTAATGTTGAAGATGCATACCACGAAGTCATGAGAAGACTTGGACTAGAATAATGTTTGATAAAATACATGAAGAGTGCGGCGTTTTCGGAGCTTATTCACTTAAACACGAAGACGTCTCAACTCTGATTTACTACGGATTATTCGCATTGCAACACAGGGGCCAAGAATCTTGCGGTATTGCTGTAACAGATACCAAAATGAGCCAAAACATCCAGGTTTATAAAAACATGGGTCTAGTTAATGATGTTTTTAATAAAGATAATTTAGCTAAACTTAATGGCAATCTTGGTGTTGGACACGTTAGATACTCAACTTCAGGCAATTCTACTGTTTCTAACGCACAGCCACTAGTTATAAATTACTGGAAAGGCACTTTAGCCATCGCTCACAACGGCAATATTGTTAATCAAAAGGCGCTTAAGGAAGAACTTTCACAAACAGGAGCCATCTTCCAAACTACTTCTGACTCTGAAATCATTCCTTATCTTATAGCAAGAGCGAGACTTGAGTCAAAATCAGTTGAAGAAGCAGTTGTTAAGGCTATGCCAAAGATAGTTGGTGCTTATTCACTAGCTATAGCAAGTCCTAAAAAGTTAATAGCAGCGAGAGATCCTAACGGTTTCCATCCACTTTGTATAGGTCAAAAAGGAGATACATACTTTGTATCGAGCGAATCATGTGCACTTGATGCAGTTGGAGCAAAGTTTATAAGAGATGTTGAGCCGGGTGAAGTCGTTATAGTTACTGAAGAAGGAGTTAAATCCGTATATAAATATGAAGCGAAAAAATCCACTTGCATATTCGAATACATTTATTTCGCAAGACCTGACTCAGCCATTGACGGTATCAGCGTTTACGAAGCAAGACTAAATGCGGGTAGGATGCTTCACAAAAGATATCCAGTCGATGCAGACGTAGTCGTTGGCGTTCCAGACTCAGGTACACCAGCAGCATACGGCTATGCGCAAGCAGCTAATATACCATTCTCCATAGCTTTCATCAAGAATAATTACGTTGGTAGAACCTTTATTAAGCCTAGTCAAGATCAAAGATCACAAGGCGTTTCTATCAAGCTAAATATTCTTAAAGATGAGGTTAAAGATAAAAAGATAGTTTTGGTCGATGACTCCATCGTTAGAGGAACGACTATGAAAAATATTGTAAAGCAGCTTAAGGAGCTTGGTGCAAAGGAAGTTCATGTCAGAATATCCTCGCCACCATTCTTATATCCATGCTTCTACGGTACAGATGTGCCGACAAATAAGGAGCTAATCGCGTTTAAGTACACTCAAGATGAAATCAGAGACTATATTGGCTGTGATTCGCTTGGTTACTTAAAGGTAGAGGACCTTAGGGAGCTTGTTGAAGGACGCTGTGACTATTGCAATGCCTGCTTTACTGGTAATTATCCAACAGAGGTGGAAGATGGACAAATATAATAAATATATATCGCCGTTCTCAGAAAGATACTCTTCTAAAGAGATGCAGTATATATTTTCAGAAGAATATAAATTTAAAACATGGAGAAAGATGTGGATAGCCCTTGCAGAAGCTGAAAAAGAGATGGGTCTAGACATATCTGACGAAGCTATCGAAGAGATGAAGGCTAATAAGGACAATCTTAACATCGAAGTCGCAAAAGAGAGGGAAAAGCTTGTGCGTCACGATGTTATGAGCCATGTCTACGCCTATGGTCTTCAAGCGCCAAAGGCAAAGGCAATCATACACTTAGGAGCAACTAGCTGCTACGTTGGTGATAACACTGACCTTATCACTATGCATGAAGCTCTTAAGCTTATCAGAAAAAAAGTTCTTACTGTTATGAAAAACCTTAGGGACTTTGCTATGAAGTACAAGGACCTTGACACACTTGGCTACACTCACTACCAAGCAGCTCAACCAACTACTGTTGGCAAGAGAGCCTCACTATGGCTTCAAGACCTTTACATGGACCTAGAAGAGCTAGATAAATTACTAGCAGATTACAAACTACTTGGCTCAAAGGGAACTACAGGCACACAAGCCTCTTTCATGGAACTTTTTGATAATGACGAAGAAAAAGTAAAGAAAGTTGATGAACTTATAGTGAAAAAACTTGGTTTCGACAAAGTTTTAACTATAAGCGGACAAACATATACAAGGAAAATAGATGCCAAGATACTTAATGTGCTTAGCCTAATCGCTCAAAGTGCATACAAGTTCTCAGGCGACTTAAGATTATTAGCAAATTTAAAAGAAATAGAAGAGCCACTAGAAAAGAATCAAATCGGTTCATCTGCCATGCCATATAAGAGAAATCCTATGCGTGCAGAAAGAATCGCATCTATTTCACGCTACATCATAGTAAACTCACTTAATCCGCAAATAACAGCCGCAACACAATGGTTCGAAAGAACACTTGATGACTCGGCTAATAAGAGGATAGCTGTGAGCGAGGCCTTCCTAGCACTTGATGGTGTACTAGATATATACATCAACGTTAGTGACGGACTTATAGTTTATGAAAATGTTATTAAGAAGCACTTAAACGAAGAGCTTCCATTTATGATAACAGAAAATATACTTATGGAATGCGTTAAACGTGGCGGTGACAGACAAGCCCTTCATGACAAGATCAGAGTTCATTCGAGAGAAGCACAAAAGAGGATCAAAGAAGAGGGCAAGGATAATAATTTATTAAAGCTAATTGCTGAGGACAAAGACTTTAACTTGACTATGGACGACATAGAAGAGATAAAGGCTGCTTCAAAGATTAGCGGTAGAGCATCTTCACAAGTTGAAGAATTCGTAAGTGAAACTATTGACCCGATACTTGAAAAGAACAAGGACAGCATCGGTATCAAAGTTGAACTCAATGTTTAGGAGGTATATATGATTACAGCTATAGTAGGAGCTAACTGGGGCGACGAAGGCAAAGGTAAAGTAACTGATATGCTAGCATGTGATGCAGATTATGTAGTTAGATTTCAAGGCGGAGCTAACGCTGGCCACACTATTATCAATAATTATGGTAGATTTGCACTTCATCTATTGCCATCAGGAGTATTTAATGAAAATACTGTCAATATACTTGCCAATGGCGTTGCATTAAATATACCATTCTTCATTAACGAGCTTAAATCAATAGTGGATGCAGGCGTTAAAGAGCCAAAAGTTTATGTATCTGACAGAGCACAAATAGTTATGCCATATCATATAGATTTTGATAAGTACGAAGAAGAAAGACTTAGCAAGGCATCCTTTGGCTCGACTAAGTCAGGTATTGCATATATATTTGCAGATAAATATCAAAAGATAGGCTTTGAAGTGAACGAGCTTTATGACGAAGAATATCTTTCAGAAAAATTGGATTTGATATTGCCAATCAAAAACGCTATACTTAAGGAGCTTTATCATAAAGAGCTGATTAAGAAGGAAGACGTTTTGAAGACACTTCTTGAATATGGCGAAATGATCAAGCCATATGTTAAGAACACATCCAAAATGCTAAGAAAAGCTATCAAAGATGGCAAGAAAATCTTGTTCGAAGGTCAATTAGGCACACTTAAAGATACAGATCACGGCATCTACCCAATGGTAACAAGCTCATCAACACTAGCTGGTTACGCATCTATAGGAGCTGGAGTGCCACCGTATGAAATTAAAAACATTATCGCGGTAACAAAGGCATATTCATCAGCAGTAGGAGCAGGCGAGTTCGTTAGCGAAATCTTTGATGAAGAAGCAAATGAGCTTAGGACTCATGGCGGAGACAAGGGTGAGTTCGGCGCAACAACAGGTAGACCAAGAAGAGTTGGCTGGTTCGACGTAGTCGCAACAAAGTATGGCATAGAAATGCAAGGCGCAACAGATATAGCCTTTATGGTAGTAGATGCACTTAGCTACTTAGATGAAATACCAGTTTGTGTTAGCTACGACATAGACGGCGAGATAACAGATGAATTCCCTAATACATCCAAGCTTAAAAAAGCAAAACCAGTTCTAGAAAAACTTAAGGGCTGGAAATGCGACATAAGAGGCATAACTAAGTACGAAGAGCTTCCAAAAGAAGCAAGGGACTACATCGAGTTCATCGAAGAAAAACTTGGCAAAAAATTTAAATACATTTCTACAGGACCAAAGAGAGAAGAAATGATAATAAGATAAAGATTAACTACGCTTGTGTATATGAGCGTAGTTTTTTTGTGGGTTGACCACAATAAAACCCCCAGCTATGCTGGGGGAATAAGTAGCTTTAGCTTCAAGTAAAAACTCCTTTCATGATATAATAAAAATAGTC
>OBRT01000047.1_pt1 | contig 54137 bp, 44 predicted proteins | sample 1494891 | NCBI WGS metagenome assembly OBRT01 (sample SAMEA3360688, study PRJEB22359) | human gut metagenome | biome: ENVO:urban biome; feature: ENVO:human-associated habitat; material: ENVO:feces | place: Bangladesh | collected 2011 | reverse complement strand
ATACATGAACGAAAACTCTTTAACTAATTGATATAAAGTCTATTATATGATTTTTTAAATGTAATGTTGCGACAAAATTATAAGATTTAACTACTTTATATGTACATCTGGAATGCTAATTAGGTCTTATATTTGGGTTCCACGAAAGTAAGATACGACAAAATTATAAGCCAAAATCATTATTTGATGTTATTTGAGACTGAATTATAAAGATGTCGCAAATGAATCTATTATATTTATATTTTTGTCGTATATTATAAATAGGAATATTTTTAGATAGTTAATGTCAGCTGTAAGTTTTTGGGGTAGGGAGATTTTCTACTTTATAATTTTGTCGCAGAAACGATTCAAGAAAGAGTTTTTATTAGGATTATTCAGTCAGTACTAAGCAGGTATCTATCAATGCTGCGACAAAATTATAAAGTTATTCCCTTTATTTTTTAAGTTCTCATACATGATGTTCATAGTTTTTGAAGGTAGTGATATAGTGATATGTTATTTTTACGTAGTAATAGTTCTATTTGCGACAAAATTATAAGGTTGTACGACAAGATATAGGTTATGATGAGTGGGGCAAGTATACTTTATAATTTTGTCGCACCTTCTATATAAGATAGCATTTCTATCTTTATAATTTTGTCGCAGTAAAATTGTTGTTCTTTCATTTTTATGGTATTTTAAACACAAAAAATTAAATCTACAAAACAGAAATATACATATTTTAACGCGCATAAAAGTCTGTTTTCTATTTAAGATGCTTGGCTTTCCAAAAACAAGCAGGAAAAAGGGTAGATTCCAGTAGGATGGGGACAAAAATAGCCTTTTTAGTATAATATATATATAATATAATACCTATTAATATATTACATTGTCCTGCTCATTTTTATCTCTTTTATTTTGGCTTATTATTTTCTGAATTTGTAACATATTGAAAACCAATTATTTACAAACATAATCTGCGACAGATTTATAAGATGTTACGACGAAATTATAAGATGGATATGGACAAAATAATAAAGTTTATTTTTTATCTGCGACAAAATTATAAGGTTTGCGATAAAATCATAACTTCTTAAAGGTGCGACAAAATTATAAAGGTAATATTGTTGCTTCAGTTTTTTAAATGTATAAGCTCTCCACATATTTTTTTCCGCTAAAGGTGGATTATTTCTTCTTTTATTTGCAGGCATGATTTTTTTCACTATCTTTATGCCCAAATAAGAGCATATGAATATGTGCTGATTGATTAGTATGAATTTAATGAGGTATAGCTATGAAAAAATTCTGGAACGTCTTCTACTACAACTACGGTCTATCGTGATAAATACGGGCAGCGTACGGGTACAAGTACCACTCGGCAAACTGGCAATTCCTCCACTACAACCTATAAGGATAAGTATGGAAGAATCCACCTTTAGAGGAAACAGTCAGAGGAAGTAGTCTTCATGAATAAGTCATCTATACAGAGCTTATCACAGTTGTTTTTCAATCCAAGTCATCAGTACCGTAACAGCGTATTGCTGCTCTTCTTCTGTCAGCAGTTTTCCGGCTGGTATATGATGCCATTTGAAGAAGCAACTACGGCAACAGCAGCCTGTGGCATGTTGGGCAATAAATACAGGATGCCCTCTCATTGGTGTTTGCTTACCGTCATTGGGAATTATGGCAGGTGCAAGGCGTTTGGCAATGAAATCCTCTGCATGTTTACGGATTGTTGCCAAGCCTTTTTCTTTAATATAATCTTTTTCCTTCTTCGAAAGACGGAATCGGCTGCGGAAAGCAGATTTGGACAGTCTTTCAAACAAATCTGCCAGATTGTACTCTTTGTTAGTAGGAGAGTACAATCTTTGACACACAGAAATATCATATTCTTTTTCTTTGTTTTCTGAGGAGATAGAGTTTTTTATATTGTCATTTTTCTCTTCTTCAGGAAATAGTGAAAGTTCAACATATTTCTGTTGATTTTTTCTTGCGTTCTTTCTCATAATTACTCTACATTTACTTCGAATTTTCATCAGTTTCTTCAATGCTTCTTTTCTGCGTATTTGGTAAGAACCCTGCTATGATGCCGGGCAATGTATCAGGAAGGCATTCACTTGAAAGATGAACTTGAGGCTTGTTTTATAGAATTACCATCTGTATTACCGAAAAATACAAATAGCTTTCCTGTATATTCAAGCATGCAAAAATACAAAAAATATTTGTGACAAGCAAATAATCTTAAGAAGTAATTTGGCAGATAGTGAATTCCAATGCGCCATTTTGGCTTACTGACGATGACAGAAATTGATGAAAGTCAAGAAATATAGGCTTTTTTGAAAATATCCCTTCAAAATTTGTGTGCGTACACAAAAAGGCATTACCTTTGCACTTGAAAAGATTGAATAACGATAATTAAAGTAAAGAAAGGGTAACAATTATGATGATTTTTGGAATGACATTAGCTGTATTGGCTATCACATTTGCTGAGATTGTAGAGATCAACAAGAAAATGAATCTTAGCAAGTAAAAAGGCTTGAAGATGAGCATCTTAGGATGCTCAGTATGAGAGCATATATATTCAAGGTAAAGATTAGGATAACAGATTTTAAGAGAGAAAGGAACTATATTATGATAGTATTAGGTATGATTTTAGCAGTGGTGGTTGCAGCCGTAGCAGAGCTTGGTGCAATAGCCAACAAGAAGAACTTCGCTTAATAGCGATATTCTTCATTTTAGGAGAAATAAGGTTTTCCATATATAAGAGGTAAGGCAGTTGTAGGCAGAAGATGCTTGCAGTTGCCTTTTTCTTTTTATACCATTTGCCATCATCTCATTCTAATAAACTTGAAAAGATAATCTATATGAAAAAATGCCATTCCCCAGTTTTTTGTGGAATATTTCCACACGATTTCCCCATTTTCCACAATCTATGTTTTTGGCACATATAGTATAACTATCTGATAATCAGCATGTATTGTATTTTTGCCTTCTTTTGGCACGCAGATTGTGAATATCATTAGTGGGTTCGCCAATGAATCCACAAAGATAGAAAGTAATAAAAATAAATATTCACAATTAAAAACGATAAGATTATGAAAAAGTTCGTATTTGCAGCTATCGCAGCTATTGTAATGGTTTCAGTAAGTAACGTATTTGCATCCAATAAGATGATGAGTAACGTTCAGGTTGCTCCAGTTGACACCGTAGCTCCTGCTACTCCTACAGATTCTTCAGCAGTAAGTACTCCTGTCACTCCACAGGCTGGTGCAGAAGATTCTACTGAGCAGCAAAATCAGGAGATTTCTACTCCTACAGAGACAAATCCTACAGAGGCAACAGAAGTTCAGGCTTCTTCAGAGCAGCAGGCTGTGGCTGAATAAATTCCAAGATAATGGTCTTTTTTTAAAGCATACTATAGAGAAAAGGGTAGAATAGTTTTCATTGAAAGATTAGGTTTTTAGGATACGTTTTAATTGATTATTGCTAAGTAAATCAGTAACTACAGTATTAGAGTAAATTAGCGAAAAATGAAGTCTGCTGGCAGTGTGTTAGCAGACTTTTTGGGTATAATATTGTATATAAAAACAACAAGATTTCGCACGACATCCTATCGCATTTTAAAGGCGATGAAGAAAGGTAACCATTGAAGACAAGTTAAGAAATAGTCTGCTAAGTTCTATACTTTTTATAAATAAAAGTTTTTGTGTAATAGTTGTTTAATGACTAAAAGCAGACTTTAGGGAGTGCACTGACTACAGTTTTTAAATTTACGTATAGAAACAGTTATGAAAAGTAGTAAAAAGTAAAAAAATAACAGATGTTATAGTTGATTTGTAAGCAAAAATTTGTTTTTATCATCTTTTTTACTTATCTTTGCGCCCAAAGTAGTTCAAGAAGTGGAGAAAATACGCAGATAACTGGCGTAAACCGACCTAAATCAGAACTAATAGCTAAAGATATATAAAGATATATTATGTAATGCAGACAGTAAAAGAAGAATCGTATCAAGCGATATTTAGGAAGTACTACCCTCGAATGTTTTATTATGCTAAACGTATCGTAGGGGAGGATGCTGCCGATGATGTAGTTCAAGAAGCTTTTCTTGAATTGTGGAATCGTATGGATGCATTGGAGACGGATGTCCCGCAGATAGAATCATACCTCTATAAGACGATTTACTCCAGAGGATTGAATTACTTGAAGCGCTATAAGAAAGTCAATACTGCAGCCATTGAAGATATCAACGAAATGCGTATGTCGTGCTACTTCTCTTCGTTGGGAGATGGAGAACAGGACATGGAAAACATGGAGTTGAGAAGAAAAATCAATCAGGCCATAGGGGAACTTCCTGATAAATGCAGGGAAATATTCGTTTTGAGCTATCTCAAGGATATGAAAAATAGTGAGATTGCTCTGATGATGAACGTATCCGTACGTACCGTTGAAGCTCATATTTATAAGGCTTTAAAGTCTCTTAGGGCTCGTTTGGGAATATTTTTTGTATTTTTTATACCTTTTTTATAGGTTATTGAGTAAGTGTTTTCTCAACAATTATTGTTATGGTATTTAATTAGATCATTAATTTAAAAGGATATTAAGCAAGATTGTTATATGATAAATGAGGAATTAAAGGCGAGATTCTTGGCAGGTGAGTGCACGGAAGAGGAACTCATCGCATTAAGGGATATGTTGAAGAATTCTCCGGAGGAAAAACAAGAACTTTTCAAAGAAGAAAAGTTGAGCGATGAGCTCAAGGCGCAGTTCATGCCAAAGACCCAACTGATGCTTGCTGAACAGAGAATGCAGGCTAAGATCAAGGAGATGAAGGATGAACAGCAGGCTGAGCATCATGCGCATATAATAGGTATGTGGCGTCGGGCTGCTGCGATTGCTGTGGTCTGCGTATTGGGTGGATTCGCCTGGTTCTATCTCCAGCACAATCCGATTTCTAATATGCAGATGCAGGTGGTGATGGCCAGTGCCGACAAAGATACGACGGTTACTTTACCTGATGGAACTAAGGTTTGGCTCAACAAACTTGCTTCCATCAAATATCCGAAAGAGTTTGATGGTTCCGACCGTAAGGTAGAGATAGACGGTGAAGGTTATTTTGAGGTGACCAAAAATCCGCACAAGCCTTTCATCGTAGAGAGCGATGTGATGAGTGTTAAGGTGCTCGGTACCGTTTTCAATTTCCATGTGGATAAGGCTCATCAGCAGGCTTCCGTCAGTTTGCTCGAAGGTAAGGTGAGGGTAGAAGGAAATCATGATGAGGGTATGATCGTCTTGAAACCAGGACAGAAGGCATGTGTGGATGCGCGCTTAGGTAGCATGACGGTTTCTGAAACCGATGTCTATAAGGATGCAATGTGGCATGAGCACAAGACTTCCTTCAATAATGCAAGCGTGAATGAAATTGCCAAGATGCTGGAGAATATCTACGATGTGCAGGTGGTTGTTGATCCTACCATCAATCAGGAGAATACTTACTCCGGTGTCATCAAAGAGAAGGAGACCATCGACTCGGTTCTCGATCTCTTGCAGAACACCCTGCCTATCCACTATCACGTGAAAGGCAGTAAGGTATTTATCACGAAGTAGTGAATCAGTAAGGTTTACACCTTAATTATACTGTTATACGAGAAAAAGAGAGCACTTATTCAAAAAAATAATTTTTTGGGTAAGTGTTTTTTTGTTTTTTGCTGTTATATATTTGAAATTAATAACAACAAAAGGTAGTTATAACAACCTAAATGCTAAAAACAAGGATTATGACACATTGGTATCATTTACAAAAAACTAAAACCGCAGCTGCAGCTTTGGCTCTGATGTTGGTTTCCAGTTCCTGGACATCTGTAAAAGCCCAGATTTCGTTGAATGTTTCTCAGACCACTTTGGGAGCAGTCATCCAGAAAATCCAGAAACAGTCTAAATACCAGTTTACTTACGACGACAACTTGGCAAAGATGCAGGTGAATGCCGTTCAGGTGAAGAACGGTAAGGTAGAGGATGTTTTAAACAAGCTCTTGAAGGATAAGGGTGTATCTTATGTGATTAAGGATGGAATCATCTATCTGAAGAAAAAGGAAATTACTACAACTCCAAGCACCCAGCAACCAAGACAGAAACGTACATATAAGGGTACGCTTCTCGATGAAAACAAGGAACCTCTCATTGGCGCTGCCATCCTCGTAAAAGGCACCAATCATCGTGCTGTAACTGATATGGATGGTAATTTTACCATCGAGACCGATGAACCTGCCCCTGTCTTGCAGTTTACATATCTCGGATATAAGACGATGGATATGGCTGCAAAGGAAGGACATAACGTGAACGCACAGATGTTTCCTGACTCTCAGGCGCTGAAGGAAGTGGTGGTTACTGCCCTCGGTATCAAGCGTGAGAAGAAGATGTTGGGATATTCCGTACAGGATGTCAAGGCGGATGCTCTCAATACTACTGGCGACCCTTCTGTGACTGGTGCCCTCGACGGTAAGGTGGCTGGTCTGCAGATGAATACTTCCAGCACGGGTCTCGGCGGTTCTACCAAGATCACTATCCGTGGAAACTCTTCTCTTACTGATAATAACCAGCCTCTTTGGGTGGTAGATGGTGTTCCTTTTACCGACAACCAGAGTTCTGATGCTTCTGCTTATGGCGGATACGACCGTGGTGGCACTTCTCTGGACATCAACCCAGAGGATATCGAGTCTATCTCGGTACTCAAAGGTGCTAACGCTGCAGCCCTCTATGGTTCACGTGCAGGTAATGGTGTGATCTACGTTACAACCAAGAAGGGTAGTCATAAGCAGGGCTTCGGCATCACATACAACGGTAACTTTACTTGGAGTAAGGTGGCTGAAACAATCCCTATGCAGAAGCAGTACGGACAGGGCTCTCAGGGTGCTACGGTTTATAAGACAGATGAGGATGGCAACAAGACGCTTTCCAGCGAGTTGGCATTCGGTGCTCCGCTTGATGGCAGAATGGAACCTTCTTTTCTTGGTGAGAACATCGCTTACCGATATTATGGCGATAAGTTGAAGGATTACTTCAATACAGGTTTCTCCCAGTTCCATACCGTAGCTCTCGGAAATTCTGATGAGAAAGGTCATTTCCGTCTCTCTTTGGGTTTCAACGACAATAAGGGTCTTTTCGATGGAGAGAAATTGGATAAGCTGATAGTTGACCTTAATGCAGGTAGAACTATCAATAAGTATCTTTCTACAGATAGCAAGATTTCTGTTTCTCGCATGAAAGCCGAGAACCGTCCGATGACTGGTCTCAATGGAGAGGTAGCCCAGTTGCTTCTCATTCCTGGCAACGTGCGTTTGCAGGATCTTCAGACTTATACAACTCAGGACCAATTGCATCGCAACTGGTTCGGACCAGATATGCAGTATGCCAACCCATACTATGTTCGTCATCGCTTCCAGAATAGTGATGAGCGTTGGCGTGCCTTCGGTTACTATGGTGCTAATGTCAACGTAACCGACTGGTTGAAGTTTAATGCTAAATATGCTTTCGATTACTATCGCACACGCATCCAGGCCACAGACTTGAGTTTGGGTAACTCTGCTGTGAGCATTCCGGGCAGACACTGGAGCGAGATTGTTACCGATGATAATATGAGCCGTTCGGAGGAAAACAACTTCGAGCACAATATCTCTTTCCTCTTCTTGGGTGACAATCAGGTGACCAAGGATTTGCGCTTGGGTTACAATCTGGGCGCCAACATCATGTACCAGAAGTACGAGTTGCTGAGTGCTGCTACCAAGAATATGTTGGAGAAGGATAATTGGATTTTCAATACAGGTTATCAGTTGACCAATGCCAGTGAGAATGGCCATGAGCGCTCTATGTACTCAGCCTTCGGTTCTTTGCAGTTGGCTTTCCGTGAGTATCTCTCATTGGATCTTACAGCCCGCAATGACTGGTCATCTACCTTGCCAAAGGACAACCGTTCTTTCTTCTATCCAAGTGCAAGTGTTAGCTATATCTTCAGCGATTTCATGCGCTCTATCAACCATCCGTTACCAGCATGGATGACTTTCGCCAAGACTCGTCTGTCTTTCGCTCAGGTAGGTAAGGACCCAAATCCATACAATCTATACAACACCCGTTCTTATACCTATGAGAATGGCATCCGTGTGCCAATTCCACAGACCGTGAAGAAGAACAGCAACCTGAAACCAGAGATCAAGTCTTCCTTTGAGTGGGGTCTTGAGATGAAGTTCCTGGAGAACCGTTTGGGATTTGATTTCACCTATTATTATACCAAGACCAAGAACCAGGCTATGCTTGTAGATGCATCTGCTCCTTGGACACAGCAATGGGTGAATGCAGGTAAGATTACCAACAAGGGTATTGAGCTGATGCTTTACGGCACACCTGTCAAGACCAAGGACCTCAAGTTCGACCTCACCATGAATATTTCCAAGAATATCTCCCGTGTAGATGAACTGGCTAATGGCGTGGATCACATCTACTTTAATGGCGATGGCAACATGCCAGTTAAGGTAGGTGCGAAGGCAGGAGGTAAGTTGGGCGATATCTATGCCAATAACCTCATCAAGCGCGATGCGAATGGTCAGATGGTGATTGGCGAGAACGGTCTTCCGATGCCTGTTACCAGTAGTGATGCAGGCGGAAATCTGGAGCAGTATATCCTCGATCATCCTATCGGAAACATCGAGCCAAAGCTTCTCATGTCTGTTACTCCAAGTCTGAACTATAAGGGTGTAAGTCTCACTGCGATGTTTGATATGCGATTTGGCGGCGATATCGTGAGCGTATCAGAAGGTATGGCTACTGCTGTAGGAACTTCAGAGCGTTCGGCTTATCGTGGGGAGTACAAGGAGTTGAATGGTGTGAGCGACTACTATATGGTAGTTCCTGGCGTGACAGCCGACGGACAGGTGAATACCAAGGAGGTAAGTGCACAGTCTTACTATTCCAACATCGGTTTGTACAAGTCGCAGAAGGGTTATGCAGAGATGTTTATCCACAGCGCTTCCTATATCAAGTTGAAGGAACTCGCATTGGGTTACAGCCTGCCAAAGAGCGTGCTCAAGAAGACTCCTCTTACCAATGTGAAGTTGTCATTCGTGGCACGTAATCTCTGCTTCCTGCTGAAACATACACCAGGCAATCCTGATGGAGGTTATGATACTTCTATGTTCTCACAGGCCCTTGACTTTGCCGCAGTGCCATATACCCGCACCTTCGGTTTCTCAGTCAATGTAGGCTTCTAAATACTATCAACTACATCATAAACAGTTCAAGACAATGAAAAAGACGATTATATTCAAGACGATGCTTGTGTCCATGGCATTGGTAAGTTTATCTTCCTGCTATGACATGGATGAGATGAGCAAGAATCCATACGAATTGCCTGATAACACTACTGGCGGCGGTGAAGAGCAGCCTGGTGAAGATGACAATACCAAGTATGCCGATATCAATATCGACTATAAGGTGAGCAAGGAAGACTCCTTGGCGTTGAAGAGTGAGTTGAGCTCTGCCAACTCTGTTTTCCGCAACTTCCTCTATGAGGGATTTTTTAATGACTATCAGATCACTACCAACTTGAGTCATGATATCTATGCAGGCTTCGTTGCCAATAACCAGCCTAAGCATGGTGGTGCATCTCCTGATTATTCTTATAAAGATGGATGGAGCAGTGCGCGCTGGAGACATTTCTATACCGACCGCAGCAGTGAGTATCGTACCTTGTTGCGTGCCTACAAGTTCAACGAAAATACCAAGAAGTACAAGAACTTGTTCTATGCCACACGTATCTACTATGCTTTCTTAGCGCTTGCCAACACCGATACTTATGGCGATATGCCTTTCAAGGAGTATGTACAGGCTAAGATTCCTGAGACCAACAATGTGGCTTATAATACTCAGGTAGAGGTTTACGATGCCATGTTCCGTATGTTGGAGCAGGCTGTTGACAGCATCAAGCCAAACGATGCAACTCAGATAGGTTACGCTACCGATGATATCTGCTATCATGGTGACTGGAACAAGTGGCTCCGCTTTGCCAATTCTTTGCGCCTTCGCATGGCTTTGCGTATTTCCAATGTAGATCCTGCCCGTGCTAAGGAGGAGGCTCAAAATGCTCTCAACAACCAGTATGGTCTGATGCAGAGCAATGAAGACAATATGCAGATTGTTCCTAAGTATGCTCCTGTAAGCCAGGGAGGTACAAATGACGGTGGTAACGAGCATCCTCTGGTGATGTGTAGTGTCTGCTACAATGGTGAGAGCGTAATGTCTAAAGATCTGGAGAACTTCTATCGCAATGCCAGTGAAGGTGGAGCAGAATATAAGATCAAGACAGGTAGAAATAACTATGTCACCAAGAAGATAGACCCACGTTGCTTGGTAAGCTGGTATCGCATCAAGATGACAGAGAGTACTTTGCAGGCTGGTGAAGATAGCCAGAGAGAAGACTTCGTAGGTTGTGAGCGTGGTGCTCAGGCTCCTGTCATTGATATGGGAACCTTGAATTATTCACTCACCCGTACTGCGCCTAAGAGTCTGGGCAAGAACTTGGATCCTAACTACTTCTTCAGTCGTGAGCGTGCTTACCTCCTCTTGGGCTATGCTGAGTCTGAGTTCCTGAAGGCAGAGGCAGTTTTGCGTGGATGGGCAGGCATGGAACTTACAGGTACCGTAGAGGATTACTATAAGTCTGGTATCAAGGCATCTATGGACTACTATGGAATTGCCAATGACAAGGCACAGGCTTACATCGATGGTGAGAAGGCCCTTACGGGTAAGGTGTTCGAGGGTAGCGACAAGGAGAAGCAGCTTGAAGCAATCATCACCCAGAAGTGGATGGCTATCTTCCCTAATGGTAATGAGGGATGGGCTGAGTTCCGTCGCACCGACTATCCTGCTTTGGCAAATCAGTTGACCAACAATAGTGGAGGTGACGTGCCTATGGGTAAGAATATCAAGCGCATTCTCTATCCTTTCAGCGAGAATAACAACACTTACTTCACTTCTCATCCAGAACTCCAGAAGGTGAATACTCAGGGCACAAGACTCTGGTGGGATGTGGCTGATACCAATGACGCTGACGGCCATCGCCTGCAGCCAAACAATTTCAGATAATCATTCAGACTGTTGTCTATGAAAAGAAAATCAGTTTTGTTCATATTTGTATTCTTCACCTTGATGGCGCAAGCCGTCAGGGTGAATGTACAGAATGCGGTAGATTTCGTGCAGCCTCTCATGGGTTCCGATTCCGACCATGGACTTTCCACAGGCAATACTTATCCTGCCATCGCCATGCCTTGGGGCATGAATTTCTGGGTTCCACAGACCGGAAAGATGGGCGACGGATGGCAATATACCTATGCAGCTAAGAAGATAAGGGGGTTGAAGCAGACGCATCAACCGAGTCCCTGGATCAATGATTACGGTCAGTTTTCATTGATGCCTATCGTTGGCAAACCGGTATTTGATGAGGAGCAGCGTGCCAGCTGGTTCTCTCATAAGGCAGAGAAGGCTACACCTTATTATTATAGTGTCTATCTCGCCGACTATGATGTGACGGCAGAACTCTGTCCTACGGAACGTGCAGCCCTGATGTCCTTCATCTTTCCTCAGACCGATAGTGCTCATGTGGTAGTTGATGCTTTCGACAAGGGCAGCTTCATCAAGGTTCTCCCGAAGGAGCGAAAGGTGGTGGGCTTTTCTACCCGCAATAGTGGAGGTGTTCCTGAGAATTTCAGAAATTACTTCGTCATTGAGTTCGACCATGATTTTGAGGCTTTCGTCAATGTGAAGGATGGTCAATACCAGGGTATGGTTCAGGGCGGTTATCAGGAGGCTTACCAGCAGGAAGGCAATCATGTGGGCACCATCATCTCCTTCAAGATTCGTCAGAGAGGCGAGAAGGTTGTGGCTCGTGTGGCTTCTTCCTTCATCAGTGAGTCACAGGCCTGGCAAAACCTTCAGGAATTGGGACAGGCAGATATGAAGCAGCTCTGTCAGCAGGGTAGAAACCGCTGGAATGAGGTGCTCGGCAAGATAGAAGTGGAGGATGAGGACATTGACCATCTCCGTACTTTCTATAGCTGTCTCTACCGCTCCGTTCTCTTCCCTCGTGCCTTCTATGAGAAGAATGCAGCCGGTGAGGTGATTCACTACAGTCCTTACAACGGAACCGTACAGAAAGGCTATATGTTTACTGATACCGGTTTCTGGGATACTTTCCGCTGCCTTTTCCCACTGCTCAATCTGATGTATCCTTCTGTGAATGAGAAGATTCAGGCGGGTCTTGCCAATACCTATCTCGAGAGCGGATTCCTGCCAGAGTGGGCGAGTCCGGGGCATCGCGGTTGCATGGTGGGCAACAACTCAGCCTCTGTGGTGGCCGATGCTTATCTTTCCGGTTTACGTGGTTATGATGCAGAGACCCTTTGGCAGGCTGTGGTTCATGGAGCTAATGCTGTTCATCCTGAAGTGAATTCTACCGGACGTCATGGTTTTGAGTACTACAATAAGTTGGGCTATGTGCCTTATGATGTGAAAATCAATGAAAGTGTGGCCCGTACCTTGGAATATGCCTATGATGACTGGTGCATCTACCAGTTTGGCAAGGCGCTCGGCAAGTCGAAGAAGGAACTGAAACCTTTTGCCAAGCGAGCGATGAACTATGAGAAGGTGTTCGACAGGGAGAGTGGTCTGATGCGCGGAAGATTGCTGAATGGAAAATTCCAGTCTCCTTTCAATCCGCTCAAGTGGGGCGATGCCTTTACCGAGGGAAATGCCTGGCATTATACCTGGTCGGTATTCCACGATCCTGAAGGGCTCATCCGTCTGATGGGCGGAAAGGAGAAGTTCAACCAGATGCTTGACTCGGTATTCCTTCTCCCTCCTGTTTTCGATAATAGCTATTACGGATTTACCATCCATGAAATCAGAGAGATGCAGGTGATGAACATGGGCAATTATGCACACGGCAACCAGCCTATCCAGCACGCCATCTATCTCTATGATTATAGCGGACAACCTTGGAAGTGCCAGTATTGGGTGCGACAGGTGATGGACCGCCTCTACACACCGACACCAGATGGTTATTGCGGCGATGAGGACAACGGTCAGACTTCAGCCTGGTATGTTTTCTCTGCGATGGGCTTCTATCCGGTTTGCCCAGGTTCAGGACAGTATGCATTGGGTACTCCTTACTTCAAGTCTATGAAACTCCATCTGGAGAACGGACAGCAGGTAAGCATACAGTCGGAAGGTGACGGATGCTATGTTGATGACATGCAGATGAACGGAAAGAAGTATGATCTTAATTATCTTGACCTGAATTCCCTGAGACAAGGTGCGCAGATCTCTTTCCGCCTTTCTGAAAAACCGAATTTGCAGAGAGGTATTCTGGAGTCAGATGCGCCATATTCTTTCTCAAAATTCATGAAATAGTATCATTAAAATATATCTTAAATTCAGAAAATGAGAAGAAGATTATTTCCTATATTATTATTGTTGGCTTGTGTGATAGGTGGAGACTATCCACAAGCCGCTTTTGCTCATGATAAAGCTCAGGCAACCTCCAGTCTGACCCAATTTGTCAATCCAAGAATCGGAACGGGCGGTCATGGTCATGTATTCCTCGGTGCCAACGTACCTTTCGGTTATATCCAGCTGGGACCTACCGAGCATACCCGTGGTTGGGACTGGTGTTCCGGTTATCATCAGTCAGACTCCATTCTCATCGGCTTTGGTCATCAGCACCTCAGCGGAACGGGTATCGGAGAATTAGGCGATGTTGCTTTCCTCCCGGTGACAGATGCTCACCAGAAGGAAGTGCTCTTCCATCATGCCAACGAGAATGTTCGCCCGGGCTATTATGCGGTGAAATTGCAGCAGCCGAATGTATGGGTGGAACTTACCGCCACCAAGCGTGCTGGTTTCCATCGCTATACCTTTGGGGCAGACGTGAAGAAGGCACAGTTGGTACTCGACCTTTTCCAGGGTATCGGATGGGATAAACCTACCGATTATGCGCTGGATGAGGTGAAGGAAACTGCAGTGGCTGGTCATCGCTTCTCTACAGGATGGGCGAAGGACCAGAAGAATTTCTTCGTGGCTGAGTTCTCTCAACCGGTTCAAGTACAACCGCTTGATAGTGGACGCTGGCTGGTTCAGGTGGCAGATGCCACCCGCCCTCTGATGATCAAGGTTGGTCTCTCTGCAGTCAGCATTGCCAATGCCCGACAGAATCTGCAAACAGAGATTCCTGACTGGAATTTCCATCAGGTAGTGGCGCAGGCTGACGAGGCATGGAATCGGGAATTGAGCAAGGTGAAGGTGGAAACTTCAGATTCCATTGCTCGCCGCATTTTCTATACAGCCATGTATCATTCGATGACCGCTCCATCCGTATTCTCTGATGTCAACGGAGAATATCGCGGTGCCGACGGTAAGGTGCATCAGGGTGATTTCACCAATTATACCACCCTTTCACTCTGGGATACTTATCGTGCAGCCCATCCGCTGATGACGCTCATCCACAAGGAAATGCTCCCAGACGTGGCAAGTACCTTTATCAATATCTATCACCAGCAGGGTAAGCTCCCGGTATGGCATCTGATGGGCAATGAGACCGACTGCATGGTGGGCAATCCGGGCATCCCGGTGCTTGCCGACCTTGTGCTCAAAGGTTATGTGAAGGACAAGGAGGGAGCCTATGAGGCCATGAAACAGTCGGCATTGCGTGAAGACAGAGGCCTCGGTCTTCTCAAGAAATATGGTTACCTGCCTTATGATAAGGATCCGGAAATGGAGACTGTGGCTAAGGGACTGGAATATGCGCTGGCTGATGACTGCGTGGCGAAAGTGGCCCGACTCTTAGGCAAGAAGGCGGATGAGAAGTATTTCGCAGAACGTGCCCAGAGTTATCGTAAATACTTCGACCCGAAGACCGGTTTTATGCGTGGCATCGGTACCGACGGCAAGTTCCGCGAACCGTTTAATCCTTTCTCAGCCGTTCATCGTCAGGATGATTATACCGAGGGAAATGCCTGGCAATACACCTGGCTCGTTCCGCATGATGTGCATGGACTGGTGAAGCTCTTCGGTAATGAACAGAAATTTGTGACCAAGCTCGACTCCCTTTTCATCGTAACGGGCAATATGGGCGATAATGCCTCTCCTGATATTTCTGGTCTCATCGGACAGTATGCCCACGGTAATGAACCGAGTCATCAGGTACTCTATATGTATAATTATGTAGGTCAGCCTTGGAAGGCAGCCCGTCTTATCCGCCAGACCATGAATGAGATGTATAAGGATGATTTCGACGGTTTGAGTGGAAACGAGGATGTGGGTCAGATGTCAGCCTGGTATATTCTCTCTGCGATGGGACTCTATCAGGTAGAACCTGCAGGCGGCAAGTATATCATCGGCAGTCCGATCATGGACAAGGCTACCATCAGCTTAGGCGACGGCAAGAACTTCTCCATTATCTGCAAGAACAACAGTCCGGAAAATATCTACGTGCAGTCTGCCAAACTCAACGGTAAAACCTATACCAAGTCGTATATCATGTACCAGGATATGATGAAGGGAGGAACCCTCGAACTCCAGATGGGCAATCAGCCATCCAAGTGGGGAACCCGTGGTGCAGATAGACCTTAAAAGAAATCACAATTAAAATCGAAACATAAATAAACCCAGACAATGAGAAAAACAATATTTGCAATAGCCCTGATGTCGGCAATGTCGGCGATGGCACAAGAGCATGCTGAGGTAGATGTTCATGCCCGCTACACTAAGGTGGTAACACCTGTCAATGGCAAGTATGAGTCCAAGCGTCCGCCTGTAGCAGAGCGTCTCTTTACTTCAGAGGCAGTGGAGAAGAAAATCAAGGAAGTACAGAAACTCCTCAAGAAGAATCCGAAACTCGCCTGGATGTTCGCCAACTGTTATCCGAACACGCTGGAAAGTACGGTGCATTATCGCCAGTTGGCTAATGGCGATGACGATACCTTCGTCTATACAGGTGATATTCCAGCCATGTGGCTCCGCGATTCAGGTGCTCAGGTTTGGCCATACGTAGCCCTTGCCAACAAGGATGAGAAATTGAAGAAGATGCTGCGTGGTGTTATCCTGCGCCAGTTGAAGTGCATCAATATCGACCGTTATGCCAATGCCTATAACGACGGACCTACCGGAGCAGGTTGGCAGAAGGATGATACCGAGATGAAGGCAGAGGTTTTCGAGCGCAAGTATGAGATAGACTCTTTCTGTTATCCTATCCGCCTCGCTTACGAGTACTGGAAGGTAACAGGCGATGACTCCATCTTTGGAGAAGACTGGATGCAGGCTATCGGAAATATCCTCAAGACCTTCCATGAGCAGCAGCGCAAGGAAACAGCCAAGGCTTACCACTTTACCCGCATGACCGATCGTGCCTTCGATACCGTGGGCTGGGATGGTTTCGGAGCTCCTGTCAAGCCAGTTGGTCTCATTGCTTCCCTGTTCCGTCCTTCAGACGATGCCACGATTCTTCCGTTCATGATTCCTTCCAATTTCATGGCGGTTTCTGCGATGAACAAGGCGGCTGAAATCCTGAAGCATGTGGCAGAGAAATCAGAGACTGAGCAGAAGAATAAGGCACTCGGGATTGCACAGGATTGTTCTGCCTTGGCAGCCGAAGTAAAGGATGCCCTGCAGAAATATGCAGTCTATGATCATCCTAAATATGGCAAGATTTATGCGTATGAGGTAGATGGTTTCGGCAACCGCCTTCTGATGGATGATGCCAATGTTCCATCGCTTTTGGGTATGGGCTATTTAGGGGATGTTGAGATGAATGATCCGATTTATCAGAACACTCGCCGTTTCGTATGGAGCGAGGATAATCCTTGTTTCTTCCGTGGTAAGGCAGGCGAGGGTATCGGCGGTCCGCACATCGGTTATGATATGCCTTGGCCGATGTCTATCATGATGAAGTGCTTCACAGCCCAGAGTGATGATGAGATTCGCTGGTGCATGAAGATCCTCCTGAATACCGATGCAGGGATGGGATTCATCCATGAATCTTTCCATAAGGATGATGCTTCGAAATACACCCGTGCCTGGTTTGCATGGCAGAACACCCTCTTCGGAGAGTTGGTCATCAAGCTCATCAATGATGGTAAGGTAGATTTGCTCAACAGTCTCTAATCGATTTCCAAAACGTCACTAATTGATTTTTCTAAAAAGTAACGACAATGAACGAAATTAAAATTATAGGTTCTGCTCTTCCCAACATTCCTTGGGAAGACAGACCAAAAGGAAGCAGCGTGCCGCTCTGGCGCTATTCCCAGAATCCGATTATCAAGCGTAATCAGCTACCCGACTCCAATAGTATCTTCAATAGTGCAGTAGTTAAGTTTGAGGATGGTTTTGCAGGTGTATTCAGATGTGATGACAAGAATCGCCGTATGACTCTTCATGCCGGTTTCAGCAAGGATGCCGTACATTGGGACATTGATGAGGACACCATCCATTTCGAGTGTGATGATCCTGAGGTAGGAGAGTGGGTTTATGGTTACGACCCTCGTGTGTGCAAGATAGGCGAAAAGTATTATGTCACCTGGTGCAATGGTTATCATGGACCAACGATTGGTGTGGCATGGACAGAGGATTTCAAGACCTTCCATCAGGTAGAGAATGCTTTCCTGCCATACAATCGCAATGGCGTGATGTTTCCTCGCAAGATCAATGGCAAGTTTGCCATGCTGAGTCGTCCGAGTGATACTGGTCATACTGCCTTCGGTGACATCTTCTATAGCGAGTCACCTGATTTGGAGTATTGGGGGCATCATCGTCATGTGATGGCTCCTGCAGCTTTCGAGGAGAGTGCTTGGCAATGTATGAAGATAGGTGCTGGCCCGGTGCCTATCGAGACTTCTGAAGGATGGTTGTTGCTCTATCATGGTGTGCTCCATTCCTGCAATGGATATGTTTATGCTTTTGGTGCAGCCTTGCTCGATTTGGATGAACCGTGGAAAGTATTGGGCCGTTCAGGTCAGTATTTGATTACTCCTCAGGAGCTCTACGAGTGTGTAGGAGATGTACCTAATGTCTGCTTCCCATGCGCATCTCTCTGTGATGCAGAGACGGGTCGCATTGCAGTATATTATGGTTGTGCAGATACCGTTACCGGATTAGCCTTCGGTTATGTACCGGAAATCATCGACTTCATCCGCCGTACCAATATTATCAAGTAGAATCTTCAGAAAAAATATAGATTTTTCATAATCAATATCTATTTCATAAAACAGATTTTTCAATAAGGCTATAAATTGATGTTAAGTTAAGATGTATTATTTATCTAAAAAAAGTTGTTTTTAGGTTTAGTTTAGGTTTATTAAAACCGCTATAGTTTTGCGTGAGCATAGCTATAGCGGTATTTTTTTGAATAAAAAATAAAAAAAATGCATTTTGACTAAGTAGTTTGGTTTTTATTCTTGTTATAAGTGCAGAAAATAGCTAAAAACGAGGAAAAAATCTCAAAAACGGCGAGATACTCAAAAGCAGAAAATAAATTATTAACTATACAATATTAACTTAAACCTTTAAAGTATGAGACTAAATCGACTTTTTAGCGTTGCAATGCTCTCCATTATATTTGGAGGTACAGCAAGTGCTCAACAGCCTTATGGTGGTTGCTGGCATCCGGAACACGTTAAGAACTGGTCCCCAGAAACTGACAAGAATGCCAAGTTCAACCGTTCTAAGGTGCCATTGGCAAAACGTTTCAAGGAGCCTACCTTGATGAAAGCCAATAAAAACCAGTTCTATGAGGGACAGGTATGTAATGCAACCATTCTTTTCCCTACATGTAGTTCTTGCCCATCTCAGGGCGCTAACAACTTCTTGGGATACCAGCCAACTTACTGGCAGTATATGGATAAACTCGTTTATTGGGCAGGTTCTGCCAGCGAGGGTATTATTATTCCTCCACCAGCACCATCTACAGATGCAGCTCACCAGAGTGGTGTGAAATCTCTCGGTCAGATATTCTTCCCTCCTTATGCTTTCGGAGGAAACCAGGCTTGGGTTCGTGAAATGCTTACCAAGGAGAATGGCTCTTACATCTTTGCCAAGAAATTGTATGAAATCGCTAAGTATATGGGCTTCGATGGTTGGTTTATCAACCAGGAGTCTGGTGGCTCTACTCTCTCAGAATGGGCAGGTTTCATCAAAGAGTTTAATGCACTCGCTGATGCAGACGGCAATAGCCACATGGAAATCCAGTGGTACAATGCATCTGGTTCACCAAGTCCAACCATTCTGAAGTCACATAAGAATACTTCTCAGTTCTTGGAGTATGGAGCTAATGGCGATTATCGTGGCCAGGCAAGCCAGCTGGGCTGTACAGAGGAAGAGACTTTCTCTAAGATCTATGCAGGTATCCAGGTGGTAAGTAGTGGTCATACCGGATTCGGTTATTACCTCAACAGATCTATGCCAACGACCGGCCACGTAGGTTCTATTGACTTGTTCTGCCCAGAGGAGCGTATCTGGAAGGATAATGTAAAGAACCTTCTTGGTAGTGATGATACAGGTCCAAGCGCATATGCTGCTATTCAGAAAACCTTTAAAAATGAAGAGCAGATGTGGGTAAATCAGGAAGGTGACCCAACAGTCACATCTACCACATCTTGGCCAGGAATTTCCAACCGCGTATTGGAGCGTTCTACTATCACTAATATGCCTTTCGTCAGCTCATTCTGCGTAGGTGTGGGTAAGCACCGCTTTGTAGAGGGTATCAAGAATGGTACACAAGACTGGTATCATAGTGGTGTACAGAGCATCATGCCAACATGGCGCTGGTGGATAGAGAACAAGGGCAACCTGACAGCTTCTATCAACTGGGATGATGCTTACAACTATGGTTCAAGCATCGAGGTAAGCGGTAGCTTGACAACAGGTGATCACCTCATGCGTCTCTACAAGACGATGATTCCTGTAACATCAGGTGGAACTCTCCGTATTGTTTACAAGACCACTACTTCTGGTAGTGTAGAGATGAAGTTGGCTACAGAGAGTTCTGTCAACCCAGATGTAACTCTGACCGATGCTACAGTAACAGAGAAGAACGGCTGGACCATCGCAGACTACGACTTGACATCACTCAATGGCAAGACCATCTATATGATTGCTCTCAACATGAAGGGTGAGACTGAGGTTCCTTACTATCAGTTGAAACTCGGTGAACTCGCTGTGTTGCCAGCAGCTTATGCTCCTGCAAGCGTTACCGTTGAGAACCTTGCATCTACAACTACTCTCGGTGCAGAAAAGAGTGATGTTCGTTTGACATGGGATTATACCTATAACGACGACTTCGATCACTTCGATATCTATAAGAAGTATGAAAATGGCGAGCGCACTTTGGTAGGTCAGACTCGTGGCGAGGCTTTCTATGTTCCTACATTCGTACGTAATGGCGTAGATAATTTCCTCGAGATGGAAGTAGTTCCTGTAATGAAGGATATGAAGCAGCAGCCTGCTAAGAGCATCAAGCTTGACTATCCTAAGGGTACTGCTCCTGTAGTTACCTTCTCTTTGGGTAAGAGTTACCTCGAAGTTGGTGAAACTACATCTATCACAGCTAAGGGTACAGGTAAACCTACTGCTTGGGAGTGGATTTTGCCAGAGGGCTTGGACTTCAAGCCAGGTACTCCTACTAATGAGGAGACTATCCAGGTAGTGGCTAAGAAGCCAGGTAAGATGAATGTTACTGTAAAGGTTACTAACGTTGTTGGTACTTCTACTACTACAAAGCAAGTTATCGACGTTATTGCTAAAGAAGACGCTGCTACTGTTTACAACGTAGTAAAAGACAAGAAGGTGGTTAGCTACTCTAACTCTACCAACTATAAAGAGACACCTTGGAAGATTATCGACGGCGTAACTTATCCATCTGAAACCAGTGATAAGTGGTGTACATTGCAGAGTGACCGTTGGGCTATCTTCGATTGCCAGAGCGCATATCGTATCTATGGTTTCCGTATCTATGATGGTAACTCTGGTCCTGAGAGTGGTGTTGACCAAATCAACAACTATAAGATTCAGCTGTCTAACGACGGTGAGACCTGGACAACAGTGGTTGATGCTGAAAACCGTGTAAGCGAGAGCATCAAGACCGACTACATTCCTCCTTACAAGGCACGTTATGTGAAGTTGATTCCTGAGGCTAACGGTACTCTCCGTATTTGGGAGTTTGAGGTATATGGTTCTGAGGACAACAATATGTCTATTTTGGTTCCTTCTTCTGAGATGAAGATGAACGCTGGTGAGACACAGAACATCGTTGTAAGTTACGACTTGAATGGTGATCCAAGAGATCCTAACTTCTCTTGCCGCGTGAAGTCAAGCGCAGGTTTGAAAGTGGGTGCTATCACAGAGGATCAGGCTAACTGCACTTTCACTATCCCTGTAACAGCAGGTATGAAGATGGGTGTTGAGAAAGTTACTATCACTGTTGACAATGGTGGTACATATAAGGAGCGTGTTGTGAATATTAGCATCGACTCTAATACACAGCCTAATGTCTTGACAGGTGCTACCGCTGAGGTTCGTCACTACCAGAAAGACTATGCATTCGGCGCTTCATTCGATAAGTATGACATCTCAGGCTTGACCGATGGCGACAAGGTGGAGGATGCACTTACCTCTATCGAGAATCCTTCTACTCATAAAGATGATGCATGGGCTATCTTTACAGCTCCAGAGGGAAAGTCTTGGAATCTCTCTAAGGTTGCTATCCACCTCCCTAACAACAACAAGGGTACAAATGATAACGATGAAGCAGGTATCGTCAACAAGGAGATTAGCATCGCTGTAGGTAACGATATCAATAACTTGAAGCGCGTGAAGACATTCTCTGACCTGGGTGAGGTTTCTAAGTTGGAGTACATCTTGCCAGACTTCGAGGAGACTAAGTATATCGCAGTGATCTGTAACTTGAATCCATACTTCTATCCTTCTTTGGCAGAGGTTGAAGCTTATGAGCAGTTTGCAGCAGCTATGCCAGCAGTAGCTCCCGTAGCAGTGACAGGTTGGAATGTCGATGTTATCGCAGAGGGTAAGCCTTCTAAGAGTTTCAGTGATGATATTCTTGACAACCAGGGTTGGGTATTCTATACTGATGGTGTTCAGAAGGAAGGTGCACTTTGTGGCAGCGATGGTATCGTGACAACAGCGAAGGGAACTCAGTTCCAGATGGCAGACTTCAGTCAGAAGAATGCTCTCACTCTCAGATCTTACTACTCAACTGGTAATCTGAACTTCGTGACTCCAGAGAAGTGTGAGGAACTTTACTTCCTCGTTGTTTCAACCAATGGTTCTGGTAGTCTTGTGGCTTGTCCATATTACACAGACGGAACTCATGGTTATAATGATCGTTTCACTCCTCAGGATTGGTTTGCAGAAACTCCATCGGGTAGCGAAGCTGTATATGGCTTGGGTCGTATTATCACAAAACAGAGCCTTCCATATTACAAAGACGATATCGATACAGGTAAGATTCGTCTCTATGAGTACAGTGTGAAGGTTGATAAGTCTAAGGAAGTGCAGTATGTTGAGTTCACGAAGGGCTATGGTGGTGCTGGTATTATCACTGTCTTGGGTATTTCAAGAAAGGGTACTGGCGGTGTAGCTACTGGCATCGAGAATATCGAGAATCGTCCTGCAGTAAATGCAGCAGAAGGCATCTACACAATCAATGGTGTGAAGATCAACAGCTTGCAGAAGGGCATTAACATCATCAAGATGGCTGATGGTACTACAAGAAAGGTTGTTATCAAGTAAATGAGTATTGCTAAGTAATCAATACAGAAGCAATCAATACAAACAATAAAGGGGTAGGATTCACGTCCTACCCCTATTTAATATGAAGCATCATGAAGGCTTTATTTCATGATAATCTTGCTGCATACCGACAGTATTTTATAAACATCGCTGGCAGCCTTATTTTATTTACGACAATTTTAATCTCAGCGAATTGAGCACTACGCTTACGCTGGAGAATGCCATCAGGGCACTTGCCCACATTGGGGTTATCTGGAAACCAATGCCGAAGATGTGGAGTGCTCCGGCTGCCAACGGGATGCAGATGATGTTGTAGATAAACGCCCAGAAGAGGTTCTGCCAAATCATGTGAATCGTCTTCTGACTCAGTTTTACGGCTTCCGGAAGCGCCAGCAGGTCGTCGCTCATCAGCGTAATCTGCGCCACATCCATCGCCACATCCGTTCCCTTTCCTATCGCCATGCTCACGTTGGCAAGGGCCAGGGCCTGGGTGTCGTTGATTCCGTCGCCCACCATTGCTACCTGCTTGCCTTCGTCCTGAAGTTTCTTTACCAATGCCTGCTTGTCGCCAGGCAGCACCTTGCTCTGGTAATGCTTGATGCCGGCTTTCTCAGCCCAATAATGAGCCGCTTCCTCCTTATCGCCACTCATCATATAGACCTCTATTCCCCTTTCCTGCAACTGCTTCATCGCTTCCTGGGCATGAGGCTTGAGGGTCTCTCTTGTCTCTAAGTCCAAATCCTCCTGCTTGGTGAAATCGATGTTCTGATTAGGTATGGTGAGGGTGCCGGTCTTGTCGATGACGAGGGCGTTGATCTTGTGGAGATTCTCCAGTGCCGACGCGTCCTTGATGAGAATCTGCTTCTGCGCCGCCTTGCCGATGCCTACCATCAGGGCGGTAGGAGTAGCTAAGCCCATGGCGCAAGGACAGGCGATGACCAATACAGCTACGGCTGAAAGGATGGCCTGCGGAAGAGCAGCGTTGCCGCCTATCAGCCACCATATTAAAAAGGTGATGAGGGCGATGGCTGCCACGGCTGGAACGAAAATCAGAGCCGCCTTATCCACGATGCGCTGCACGGGTGCTTTACTGCCCTGCGCCTCCTGAACCATGCGGATGATGTGTGCCAGGGCGGTGTTCTCGCCAATCTGCTTGGCTCTCATGCGGAGCTTTCCCTGACTCGGAATGGTGCCAGCCAGCACGTTGTCGCCTGCCTTTTTCATCGCTGGAGTCGGTTCGCCGCTGATCATCGCTTCATCTACATAGGCAGCATCGGGAGTCATGAAACTCTCTGCCTGGGTAACCACGCCATCCACCGGAATCTTCTCGCCGGCTCTTACCTCTATCATGTCGCCTATCTGAATGGTGGAAATCGGAACTTCCTCCATCTTGTAGTCGTTGGTGCCTTCTATCTTCTCGTAAGTCACCAGTCGGGCGGTTTTCGGCTGCATTCCCATCAACTGTCGGATGCTGCTCGCCGTACTGTCCTTTGCCTTTTCTTCCAGGCATCTGCCGGTCAGCACGAAGGTGATGATCATCACAGAAGCATCAAAATAAGTGTGCCATTCTATGCCTCTCGCTCCCCATACCATTTCTCCGAAGAAGGTGTTGAAGGTGCTGAAGAGGAAGGCGATGAGGGTGCTGAGTGCTACGAGCGAATCCATGTTTGCCGTATGATGCAGGAGCTGCTTCCTGGCGGAAACATAAAACTGTTTGCCGCAGTAGAGCAGGTTGGCGAGTGCCAGGAGCAGACAGATCTGGTTGGCGAAGGAACTTGTATGGGAAATCCAGCCCATGGAGAAACACATGGTCAGGATGGCGAAGAGCCAGGAAGCCAGGGTTCGGCGGCGCAGGAGGGTGAACTCACGGCGGTTGATTTCCTCCACGCTTCTGTCGTTTTCGATAACGAGGTCGTAGCCGGCGTTGCTGATTTCCCGTTTCATATCTTCCAGAGAGATAATGTCTGGGTCATAATCTACCAGGGCAGTTCGGCTCGCCAGGGAAACCGAGGCGGAGTTGATGCCTTCTAGCGACTGCAGCTTCTTTTCTACATTGGCAGAGCATACGCTGCAAGCCATGCCTATTACAGGAATTGTTTTCTTCATTATTTTTCATTTTTAGTTTCAGAAATTCAAACAAAGACGATGTTTGGAATTTTCTTTCAGTCTGCAAAATTACATATTAATATTCTAATCTACAAGATTTTGTGATGAAATATAGAGGGGGGCATAAAATACCTATAATAAGGTAGGTGCTATTCGCTTAGTTTCTGTAGTTGTTTTTTATGTTCTGATAAACACAAAAAAAGGCAGGTTCCAAATTGCTTTGGAATCTGCCCTCAATCATTTATGCGAAATTGTTATTTGACTTCAATATTCTTGGTAGCCTTCGTCTCCTCCTTAGGAGTAAGTTTTGGAATCTGAACCTCAAGAACACCATCAGCTACCTTTGCTGAAATCTTCTCACGGTCGGCATCCTCAGGGAGTGTGTAGGCCTGCTGGTAGTTGCTGTAAGAGAACTCACGGCGCAGATAGTGCTCGTGCTTATCTTCATTCTTGTGTTCCATCTTGTTCTCGATGGCGATGTTCAGATTGCCATCATTGTCGATGTTTACACGAACCCACTCCTTCTTCAAGCCAGGAGCTGCAACCTCCATGATGTAATCTTTATCTGTCTCCTTGATATTAGTGGCAGGAGCTGTAGCATTCATACGTGGTGTTGCTTCTGTATCAAAGAATACATCATCAAAGATGTTACTCAACCAATCTGAATTATTATTTCTACGTGCTAACAACATAATTAAAACCTCCAATTTTTATTTTACTCATCCTCTCGGTTCCTTGCGGCTCCGTCGGGATTTCTGTTTGTTATTTATTATTATTGATAATGTTATTTTTATCTTTTCTTTTCGATTGCCTTTGCCTCAAGACTCCGTCGTTCTTTCGAACTTCTTCATCTTTTAGCTTCAGCTTTCACTCTCATGTTGAGCAACTTGCGTGCCAGCGGCTGATATATGACAAAGTTGACATAATAAGCTAAATAATTTAAACTTTGCTGCCAATTTGTGCGGTGGTTTCAAAAAAAATGTAACTTTGTCACCGAGATTAAAAACAATCACAAGAACAAAGATTATAACATTTAAGAAAAGTGAAGAATTCTTCGGCTTATTCCTTGAGCTTCTCTTTATCTAATAAAGGTAATAGGGAAGGAACGGAAGTGGCGCAGGTTTACATCCGTAGAAAGGATGATGCTGAGGGACCGATCAAGACCCTGAAAGCCTTCAAGCGCATTGTTTTGAAAGCGGGCGAGAAGCAACAGGTTCCTTAGGATGAGTTGGTTATTGTAATTGCAATCTTAATCTTTCCTAATTATTCACGCTAACCCATATTATAATGAAGTATTTTTCATATATTTGCACATTATAATTAAGTATATAAGTATGTCTAAGAGTACAATGGCAAACAAACTTCCCAGGAAGTTGTTGCAAAAAATGGCTATCGTTGGCGAGCAAATCAAGTTGGCTAGGCTACGTCGAAACCTAAGCATGGCACAGGTGGCTGAAAGGGCTACATGCTCGGAGGTAACTTTATGCAAGGTGGAAAAGGGGATGCCGACAGTGTCAATAGGCATCTACCTGCGAGTGCTGTATGCACTACAGTTGGACGATGACATTCTGCTGCTTGCCAAGGATGACAAACTCGGCAGGTCCTTGCAAGACTTGGGGTTGAAAAATCGTCAAAGGGCAACTAAAAAAGAATAAGGAATGGAGAAACTGTTCGTTTTTGGAGATTTCAACTGGCTGCAGGAGCCAGAGTTTATAGGGGAACTATGTTACGAAAAGTTACGTGGTTCGGATAGTTATGCCTTCAAGTTTGACAACGATTGGCTCAACCTTCATGCAGGAATCAAACTCTCGGAAGACATCAACAACTATCCCGGCATGCAATACACCTTGCCTGGCAATGATATTTTTGGATGTTTTTCCGACGCTTTGCCTGATAGATGGGGAAGGACTCTCCTCAAGAGGAGGGAGCAGTTGCAAGCAGAGGAAGAGCAAAGGGCTCCACGTAACCTGTCTTCTTTCGATTACTTGGTGGGTATTGATGATTTCTCCCGAATGGGTGGTTTCAGGTTTAAGAAAGAAAAGGACGGGGGCTTCATCAATGTTTCTCCTTCTCTAAAAATTCCACCATTGACGGAAATACGAGAGCTTATTTATGCCAGTCAAGAGATAGAAAAATGTGAGGAGGAAGATGTCATGCCTGAAAAGAAGTGGATTGCCCAGCTGATACAGCCAGGAACATCACTTGGTGGCGCAAGACCGAAGGCAGGCGTATTGGATGAGGAAGGCAGGCTCTGCATCGCCAAATTCCCATCTCGGAATGACGATTATGATGCAGGATTATGGGAGCATTTCTCTCATCTGCTGGCCCTACAAGCTGGTATCCATGTGGCAGAGACTCGTTTGTGGGGAGGATTGGGTAAGTATCATACCCTCTTATCCAAGCGTTTTGACAGAACGGATGAAGGCCGGAGAATCCATTTTGCCTCCTGTATGTCTTTGCTGGGACTTAAAGATGGAGACAACGCACAAGGTGGTTACGGTTATCTGGATATTGTGGATTTCATTCTACAAGGATGCTGTGATGTAGAGACGAATTTACGGGAGCTCTATCGTAGGGTCGCCTTCAATATTTGCATAGGTAACTCAGACGATCATTTCCGCAACCATGGATTCTTGTTGACACCCAAAGGATGGACGCTCTCCCCGGCCTACGACATGAATCCAACCAACAATTTATACCAAAGCTTGCTTATCAATGCCGTTTCCAATAAGGCGGACATTCAAGTGCTGTTGGAGTCATGTGAGGATTATATGATTAATCGAAAGGTGGCCCAGGGCATCATCAAGGATGTACAAACTGCCGTGAGCAATTGGGAAGCTCTTGCCAAGCAATTGCAAATTCCACAAAGAGAGCAAGCAATGTTTAAGGATAGGTTCAAGTTTAACCTAAATTATAATGAAAGTATTTGAATATTTACTTCATTATAATTTGGGTTATACTGTTCGAATTAAGAGAAAAGAGCTCACTTTAAAAAGGGGCATATTTTGAATCCAGCATGACCAGTGTGGTCATGCTGAGTGAAACATAGCAATTGGCTCCGCTGGTGAATATCTTTCGAGAAATTGCCATGAAATATAAACATTTTAAACAGGCCTTACTTTTTAAAGTGGGCTCATACTTCCAGATTCGGGAAATAAAACGAGAGCATCCAGCTTAAGAAAAGCCTCCCATTTTTGGCAGTAAAGTATAAATATTTTAAACTTTACTGCCAATTTCCTTCTTTTATTCTTCTTCAATTCTTCTTTAATCCTTCTTTATCTTCTTTGATAATCCAGTCTCCGATGGTTCGCTGGTTACTGTCATAGTTGACACCTACTTTTACCAGTCGTTTGCCGTTGGCTGAATAAGGAATCAGGTATCCCTTTTCTTCTATCTGCTTGATGGCTTCTTCTGCCGAACCATCATACTTCAGTTCGAAGACATAGGTGGTGTCTGGCAGTTGGAGCACAGCATCGGCTCTGCCTATGGCACTATCTTCTTCTACCTTGATAAGGGCGCCCATCAGATTGAAAATCAGATAGAAAACCGTCTGAAAATCTCTTTCGTTCTTATTCGACAGGCGGTTGGAAATGCTGGAGAGATAAGCCTTCAGGCGAACCATGGCACCCTCAAGATCATTTTCGTAAAGCATTTCTACAAATTCATTCACCAGTCCGTTGTTGTCGATTGATAAGGGAGACAGATAGTTGGGAGCCAGACTCTTGAGCATTCCGATCTTGACTTCCTGGTTTGGGTAGCCCAACCTGTAACTCTTGGTGATGGGACTGTATTTCTTGATGGTAAGATAACCGCTCTGATAGAGCAATGGCAGGGCTGAGGTTACCTGCTCAGGCGACACATCGAAGTCGTCAACACTAGCTCCCTTTCTCTCAATCTCCATCACGTTGACATGGTGTTTCTGCAGGGTTTTGATCAGATAGGTTGGTGTTCCCGATCCAAACCAGTAGGAATCTATCTTCTGACTGTTCATTGCCCTGATCAGACTGAACGGATTGAATACATCTTCTGCATGTTCGCTGAAATGGTAGCCATCGTAATACTGTCGTAATTCTTCCAGGCATTGTTCGTATGTCAGGCCGAGCGCTCTTCCCAATCCTTCCACATCTGGTTTCATTGCGGTGGTAAGTTCTGTCTTACTGATGCCGCAGATGGCAGAATATTGGTCGAGCATGCTGATGTTGTCGAGGTTGTTGAGTTCGCTGAAGATGCTGAGCTGTGAGAATTTGGTAATGCCTGTGATGAACGTAAATTCCAGATAGGGGTCGAGTTTCTTCAGCGGACTGTAGAAATTCTGCATGATGAGCCTTAGCTGCTTCAGATTATCTTTTTCGTGAACTACATCAAGCAAAGGGGCGTCGTATTCATCGATGGTGACAACCGCTTTTTTGCCAGTCTGCTGATAAGCCCGCTTAATAATACCTTCCAGTCTTTCATTAGGGTGAATCTCGCCTTCCCCCTTACCATAAAGTTCTTCGTAAGGTAAAAGTTCTAGATTAAGATAATTCTTCAAGGCATCAGCATCAAAATGCTTGGCGCCGCTCATATCGAAATGGAGCACAGGATGCTTCACCCATTCTTTCTCATAGTCGGCGATGGCTAATCCTTCGAAAAGTTCCTTCTTGCCCTCGAAATAAGCCTGGAGCGTAGAGGCAAAAAGCGACTTGCCGAATCGCCTTGGACGACTCAGAAAAATATATTTCATACCTTTTTCTCTAAAATCCACAATGTATTTAGTCTTATCTATATAGAGATAATTTTTCGTGCGGATTTCTTCAAAAGTCTGTATTCCTACAGGATATTTATTTACGATTTCTGCCATATTCTCACTTGATTTTACGTTTCACGCTGCTAAGTTACAAATATTTTTTGGAATATAGGCAGCGATTAAGTTTTTTTTTTGCGTGGTATTTCGTATAAGCGGAATTGTTTTTGAATGTTTTTCCCAAAAAGGTTTGTGGTTTCAGGAATAATGGCTAATTTTGCGGGCGGGAAGGGGGCGCCTCTTCGTAGGCGGTGCTTCCGGGGATGATAATATAAATAGAATATGAATAGGAAAAATGATGGCCTCAGACTGATGGATGGGGCTGGATATAAGAAGATAATAATTGCTTGCGACTCTTATAAGGGTTGCCTTTCGAGCAGGGAGGTGAATGAGGCGATTGCTTCGGGATTAAAGGTATGGAATGCGGAAGATGCTTCTTCTGGAATAGAGAATGTGGATTCTGAAGATGCTTCTCCCGAAATCATTTGTCTCGAAATGAGTGATGGAGGAGAGGGAATGCTCGATGCTTTTCTCTCGGCGATGAAGGGAGAGCGAGTGAGCATTCATGCCCATGATGCCCTGATGAGATGGATAGAGGCTGAGTATGGAATCGTGAATGATACGGCAATTATTGAGATTGCGCAGACTGCCGGATTGGCTCTGATTGAGCCAGAACAGCGCAACCCGATGAAGGCTACTTCCTGGGGCGTGGGCGAGATGATATTGAATGCTTATCGCCGGGGTGTGCGCCACTTTATCGTGGGATTGGGCGGAAGCGCCACATCCGATTGCGGTATCGGAATGCTCAAGGCAATGGGCGACGACTGGAAGAAAATCCGCCAGGAATGCAGTTTTGTGCTGGCTTCGGATGTTACCAATCCGCTTTGTGGTGAAAACGGGGCGGCTCATGTCTTTGCCCCTCAGAAGGGAGCCGATGCTGAGATGGTGGAAATGCTGGATGCTCGGGCTGGGAAGTTTGCTGAGGTGAGTGCCAAGCATTTCGGTTATGATAGGAGTGAGGTGCCTGGTGCTGGTGCTGCCGGTGGATTGGGCTATGCTTTCCTGCAATATTTTGGTGCAGAGGTTTCTGCTGGAGCCGAACTTCTGTTGCGAGAAATCAGCTTTGATGAGATGATTCGGGATGCTGATCTCGTGATAACGGGTGAAGGACATAGCGACAGACAGACCTTGATGGGAAAGTTGCCACAGCGGATTTTGGAACATGTCTTGAAAAATAAAGCCACGACAGACCAGCAAATCTGGTTAGTATCTGGAGGAATCAGCGAAAAGCAGGCGCTTCTTGACGCAGGCTTTGATCAGGTTCTTGCCGTATCTCCTCAGAATATGGATTTAGAGGAAGCGATGAATCCTGAAATTGCCAAAAGAAATATTGCGAATGCAATCAAAGTTTCCTTTGGAAATACTTAGACCTCTTTAAAGAATAATCCATGTTTTTGGGCCAATGATCAGGACTTTCTTTGCCATTCTTCGGTTCTTTCTTTTGAGGATCATAAATTTTTCTTTGGATTGATTCCTGATTGAGAAAAAGCGAAATCGTATATTTTTAGGTACAACAAGCTTAAAAATATACGATTTTACATATTTATTTTCTGTTTTTACATGTTATTTGAACGATTGATGGTTGTTTTTGAACGTTTTGAAGGAAAAAACGACCATCCGTATGGTTGGTGATTCTGTATTTTTCAGTGTAGTATCATCAGTTGTAAATTTCCATAAATACAAACATTTTTTCTCATTTTGCAATTTCAAAAACGAGGATTTTCATACTTTTGCACCCAGTTATGATTTAACAAAACAGTAACTTGATGTCCTATCACATTTTGTTGCCTATATGATGATTACTTATTTATTGAACTTTAAATTTTGAAAGATGATGAAAACGTTTTTACTCTCATTTAATGCTTTTAAGCATCGCTCCATCTTTGCCGTTTTCTTGGCTATATTCTTGCTTTTCGGAGCAGTCAAGGGAACCAAGGCACAAGAAAGTAATGGTTCTGCTTCCGCATTCGATGGTTTGGAAAATCTTGTTGGTATTAAGGCAGAGGACATGGAGACTTATGCAAGTCAAGGTAAGTATGGTGAATTTCCAACAAAGGATAAGAGCCAAATCTTTTTCTTGTATAATGTAAAGACTGGTCTGCTGCTCAATGTAGGAGGCTATTGGGGAACCCATGTGTCTCTTCAGGAATATGGAATGCCTCTTTGGGTTTATGCAGACGGCGATGGTTGGATTCATTTCCAGCAGGATATTGATAAGCAGGGTGCTTCATCAGGGGAAGGCTGTTCGTTGGAATACTTCTATAAAGCTTCTAATACTGGTGCTGCTGCAGTCAACAATGGTGTCTTTGTAGATCGCGATATTTATGCATCTAAATCAAGTTCTACCGTGATTCAGCGTGGTTGGACGATTGAACCTATTTCTGGAGATGCAAAAGAGACCTTTAGAATATACACTTATCGCCGTAATGAAGATGGGTATAGCAAAAATACCACTTATAAAAGATACTATCTCTCTGCAGCCTCTTCTGTGGTTGATGTGGATAAAAATTGTGGTGCTTTCTTGGAGACAGATAAACCTAACTATAGTGATGACGGCTCTAAGTGGCGTATCTTCTCCTATGAGCAGCTTTATAATTTGCAAAAGAATTCTATCGGCTTTAAGAGTTCATTAGATTTGTCATTCAAATTAGAGTGCCCTGGATTCAACCGTGATAATGGTGCGCTTGAAAAATGGAAGACTGCTGTTTATAAGCAGGGAGCTACCGGATCATTCCGATTTGGTTTGGAGAAACGTTATAAAACAGACCCGAGTCATGGATTAAACGACTATAAAGGTAGTGTTACATCATATATTTTCAATGGAACCACATATTATAATATAAATGATTACCAGACTCATCTCGGTAAATATTATTGCGCAGATATCAAGAATACCCGTGGTGCAGTCTATCAGGTGGTACACGTAGTTCATGGCGGTTCTTATGTAATCGAATGCAAGGCTTATTCTAATACAAATAAGGCTAAGCTCTTTGCTGTTCTTTTGAATGACCCAAAAGAAGGGACAACAAATTATAAAGAAATAGTTGAAGGTTCCCTCCGCGAAACCGTTGTTATGCAGACTGCAAACATGTCTCAGACAGAACAGGAAAAATTGCATGTTAGCGAACAGAACATGGATTATGCTGGTAAGGAATTCTATGGTAGCCATAAGTACTTCAATAGTGTCCTCGTGCAGGTTCCAGAAGGTGGCGGTAACATCTGCTTCGGTGTTCGTGTAGGTTCTGTTGCTGATAATGTTGTTGAAAGTAATAATGAGTGGACAGTATTTGATGATTTCCGTCTTCTCTATGCAGGTTCCACCACCTCTCGCGACTTGATATTGGATGAAGACAAGGATAATCTGAACTATCTTCTCGATTGTACAGAGACTTATGACGATGTGGTTCTCCATCTCAACAAGAAATCTTTCAATAAGAATATCAATAAATGGAACACCATCGTGCTGCCAGTTGACTTGAATAAAGACCAGTTCACTCAGGCATTCGGAGCTAATGCCCGATTGGCAGAACTAACCACGCTCACTCGAAATCAGATCCAGTTTACAACGGTGAAGATTGCGGATATGGGAAATAATGACGTAGTTCTTGCGGCGTACGTACCTTATATCATCTATCCTACAAAGGACTTGGCAAATGAGAGAACACCTGAATATACGGCTACCCTTCATAAGACGGGTACTGGTTCTGGAATCGAGGAGCATAAGGTAACTATCGCAGCCAACCATATTGATATTCCGAATGTAAGTCTCAAGAGAAATGATCAAAACAAGAATGATCTCTTTGGACTCATTAAGGAAACTTGGTCGTTGAGTTTGGATAAAGTGAAAGTTGCAGAAAAGCCAGGCGATAGCGAAATCGTAACAGATGGAACTTTAGCTGCATACGGTACTTTTGCAAGAACATTCGGCGATATCATGAAGAATGATGAGCAGACAACCTTTACCGTAGATAAGAAAAATCCGATTATTGAGGGTAGAGATAATCTGAAAGGTTGCTATTTCTTCCATGAAGGAAAAATGGTCTATGCTGGCGACAATGTTCGTGGCTTGCGTGGTTTTAGCGTATGGTTCAAGCCATATAAAAATCCGACTTCAGGTGCAGCCACTTCTAAGTTTATCCTGGATGGCATTGACTATACTACAGATGTAGAGCGAATCATGGCTACAGAAGACAGCAGCATCGATTCCAAGTTTGCGAAACTCGGTGTGTTCAATCTCAATGGACAGCTTGTTCGCAGCGGCAGTACCGATGTTTCAGGCTTACCTTCCGGTATCTATATCGTGAATGGCAAGAAAGTGTTTGTTAAGTAAAGACTAACTTATTGAAGATAAGAAAGGATGATTATGATGAAAACTCAATATATTAAACCGGAAATACACATGGTTCTCTTGGAGAATATGCTGATGGCAAGCAACTCCAGAAGTTGGACAGTCGATAACGCAAATAACGTTAATGATCCAGATGGTAATGATCACGGTCATATCTTTGGTCCTGACACTAATTGGGGGTCAGATCCTAATTGGGGCGGTTCCTCTAATCCATTTGACAGCGACAACTGGTAATCAGAAGTATATGTAGCGTACTATTAAACAGTGAAATATATTAAAAATGTGTTATCTTGGCAGAAATTCTGCTGGGATAACACATTTTTTTGCTTAAATAATTTGGAGATAACTTATTTTTTTGTACTTTTGCAAACAGGGTAGTTGAAAAACTATGCCTATAAACATCATATAGATTCAACAAAAAGTGATAAAAACCTAATGACGATCTTCAAAATACTCAAGATCTAAGGACTTTTAGTAGATTATGTACGTGTAATATATACTCTCTATTCATATGGCAATCAGATTGCGATGTGAATCAAAGTGTGCTAAAAGTAAGTGATGATAATTTATTGATTTAATAAAAGCTGTTTATTATGGAGTTACTGGAAAAATATTTCGCAGAACTGATTCAGTGTGTCGATGCCAGTTATCTGGTGATAGGCATTATCCTGGTGTTCCTGAGTGTACCGGATACTGCAGACTATGCCCCTTATCGTAAGGCAAAATATTTCTTGGCATCAGCATTTTTTGTTATGTTCATCAACCTGTATCTCTGGTTGGAAATCTTTTCCTCGCAAGATTGGGAGGCGCTCAATTCCATCATTGCCTGTATGGACATCAGCCTGTTTTTCCTGACATGTATATGCTTTGCTTATTCGTTTGCCTCGTTGCTGGATTCGCAATATATCAATAAAAAGAGGATGCTGAAGGATTTCGGGTGTTGGATATTGACGGTTTCCTTTTCCTGGATTACCCTTTTGGAGCCTTTTGCACCTTATGCCTATTGTCTGTATATCGTTTCCACCCTGATTTTCTGTAGCATCGTGGTAAGATACATGTTCCATTTCCAGTTTATCTATAGGAAGAAAAGGGAACAGTTGGATAATTACTTCTCCGATGATAATATGCAGCGCTTCATGTTCTGGACGAAGAAAAGCCTCTTCTTCCTGTGCCTCTTGGGTGTCTTTGCCTATCTCACTCTCTTCTTCGGAATCTATTTCAATTATGCCTACCAGGTGTATATCGTCAGTGTCAATCTCTATATCGTCATCTCTTTTATCAATTACCGCCCATATTATGGCACGCTCAATTTAGCGTCAGTGATGAATGATGAAATAGAAAACGATTCCAACCAGGAACCGGAAACGTCTAAGTTGGAGAATTATGAGAACCTCTTCGGAGCACGCTTGCAGCAATGGGTGGATGATAAGAAGTATCTCTCATCCCAGTTGACCATCGACAGTCTGGCTTCCGAAATGGGCACCAATAAGGTTTATCTTTCCCGTTATATCAACGGGAAACATGCCGTCAATTTCAGTACCTGGATTACCACCTTGCGCATCAAGGAGGCACAGGCCTATATGTTGGCTCATCCCGGTGCCACATTGGAAGAAGTAGCTTATCATGTCGGTTTCTCTTCTGCTTCCTATTTCTCCCGAGTCTTCTCCCGCATCGTCAAGACGAGTCCTACAATATGGCGAAGTAATATCTGAACAATATGCAAAAAATGAACGGAAAAACTAATGTTTTTGAAAAAGATATTGTACTTTTGTAGCCAAATTAACAAATAACTAAAACATATAATGGAGAAACAAACGAAATGGCTACTCGCCGGTATGATGATGCTGGCGATGTCCGCAAATGTGAAAGCCCAGACTTTCGATGTAGATCTGAGTAAGCAAAATCCTAAAAGTTATGCTGTGGAAGTGCCTGATGGCAACTACAAGGTGACGGTTGTCCTCGGCTCCAAGAAAAAGGCTGCCAAGACGGTGGTGCGTGCTGAAGCCAGAAGACTCATGGTGGATGAAATCTCTACCAAGAAGGGTAAATTCCAGACCGTCCAGTTTATTGTCAACAAGCGTTCACCTAAGATTTCTGATAAGATGAACGTACGTATCAAACCTCGTGAGAAGGGCACACCTGACTGGGATGACAAGCTGACTCTTGACTTCTATGGTGCTGCTCCTGCCGTAAAACAGGTGAAGATAGAGCGTGACACGACTGCCACAACCATCTTCCTCTGTGGTAACTCAACCGTAGTGGATCAGGCTCATGAACCATACGCCAGTTGGGGACAGATGATTCCATGCTGGTTTGGTCCGGAAGTCGCTATTTCCAATCATGCAGAGAGCGGATTGACTGCCGGATCCTTCTTAGCTTCTAACCGTCTGGAGAAAGTATTGGCCATGATGAAGAAGGGCGACTATGTGATTTGTGAGTTCGGACACAACGACCAGAAAGAGAAGACTCCAGGAAGTGGAGCCTGGTATAATTTCTCCTACAATCTGAAGCAGTATATAGATAAGGTACGCGCTAAGGGTGGAAACATCATCTTTGTGACTCCTACCCAGCGCCGTTTCTTTGACAAAGCTACCCGCAGCAAAATACAGGAAACGCATGGCGACTATCCTGATGCCATGAGAGCTGTGGCAAAAAGAGAGGGTGTGCCTGTCATCGAACTTCATGATATGACCCGTACTTTCTTCGAGACATTGGGCTATGAGAACAGTAAGAAATCGCTGGTTCACTATCCTGCCAACACTTATCCTAATCAGCCGAAGGCATTAGAGGATAATACCCACTTCAATCCATACGGAGCCTATGAGGTGGCCAAGATGGTGGTAATGGGAATGAAGCAGCTCCATCTGCCATTCCTGAAATATCTCCGTCCAGACTGGCAGGATTTCAATCCAGCCCAGCCTGATGACTTCAATAAGTTCCTCTGGTATCCATCCACAGACCTGGATGTTACCAAGCCAGATGGAAATTAAAGATGTTCCGTTAACTCAGCGTCATCCGATGAAGAAAATCAAATGAGAATAAATATGAGCCGGTTCTTCAAAGTGTATAAGAACCGGCTTTTTTTTGTCTTTTTAGCTGCTATTCCTGCCTATTTCCCCCTAAATTTAAATATTTATGCAGATTTACGTTAATTTTTTAGCAAATTGTTAGGTATATCAATGTTTTTTATTAAATTTGCAACATCAATATGAAGTTCAACTAACACATAGTTATTATGAAGAAGGAAAAAAGCCTGTTGCTCCTGATGGCAGCAGCTTCAGTGGGAGCAGTCCATGCTACCCCTCCTGCAAGCATGGGCGAAGAGATGAGTATTGTAAAAGTTCAAGAAAAAGGTCACACCTTTGTGAAAGGCCGTGTTATTGATTCCGAAGGAATTCCTCTGGTAGGAGTTACCGTCAAGATTGAAGGCACCAGTTATGGCGTCATCACGGATGCTGACGGCAATTATATCCTGGAATTCCCTTCCATGTCTCATCCTAAAATCGTGTATTCGAGCATCGGTTTCAAGACGAAATCCATCGAATTCATGGGTGTGAAAGAACAGAACATGATGCTTGAACTGGATCATGTGGCTCTCGATGACCTCGTAGTAATTGGTTATGGCAGCAAGAGTCGCAAGGATGTGACCAGTGCCATCTCTACCGTAAACCAGGAACAGATCAGCAAATTGGCTGCTACGACTCCTACAATCGACGGACTTCTTCAAGGTACCGTGAAGGGTGTGTTGGCCACAACTTCCAATGGTGAACCGGGTTCTACCCTCAAGTTGAATATCCGTGGTATCACTTCTCCTTATCCAAAATCGGGTAAGGGCAATAACAACCAGCCTCTTTTCGTGATTGACGGTGTGCCTACCTTCATGGAGGATACCGGTATCAATCCGCTCATTAATATTTCTCCTAACGACATCGAAAGCATCGATGTGCTGAAAGATGCTGCTGCCACAGCCATCTACGGTTCTCGTGGTGCCAACGGTGTGGTCATTGTCAAGACGAAAAATGGTAAGCGCAATGAAAAGACCAAGGTAAGCTTCGGCTACACCTTCTCTTTCAGCAATCCTATCAAGAATTATGAACCGCTGAACACGGCTGAATACAAGAATGTACAGGACGAAATCCTGCGCAATACGGTAAACGGCATGAACAACGGCAGTTCGATGGTGGATATGTATGGTGTAGCCGACTATCTGAGCCAATTTGGTAACATCGGATATAATGCCGAGACGGGTGTCTATACATATAATGGACTCAATGAGAGCCTTTTCGGTTCTGCGAATACCAACTGGGCTAAGGAGGTGATCAACAAGAATGCGCCTACCCACCAGTATAATGTAGCCATCAGAGGTGGCAGCAACAGGACCAACTATTCATTCTCCTTCAACGGCATGAACCAGGAAGGTCTGCTCATCAACGACCGTATGGAGAGATATGGTGCGAGACTCTCTTTGGATTCTGAAATCAATAAGTATATCACCGTGGGTGGTGTGCTCGACTATACCTACTCTTCTCGCAAGAGCGGAAGCAACGATCCTGCATTGGGCTATGACAACGACTCATGGAAGACTCGTCCTGACATGGCAGTGCGTGATGCTGATGGTAACCTGAATCGAGTAGATAAGTTTGGCGAATATGCAGATAGCTATATGGATGCAAGTCCGGTGGGCAAACTCCAGAGAAAGACCCAGTATGAGAACGACCAGTTCTCCGGAAATGCCTATATTGACATCAAGCCTATTGAAGGTCTTACCCTCCATGCTGATGCCAACATATCCCGTTTCATCTTCAGCAACAGCTATTTCTCTCCAAAGGTTTCCTTGCCGGAACAGTATGAGACAGAACCAACTTCTACGCTCGCAGAGGCTAACTATCGCAACACGAATACGTCTATCAACTTCCGTGCTGACTATAAATTCAAGATTACTGACGACCATCGCTTCGACGTGATGGCTGGTTATAGTGCTGACAGATACTGGAGCAAGGAACACGACCAGGCTTACAGCGGATTCCCTAATGACGATGTGCTCAACAATGCCAGTTCTGCAACTACCGTCAACAAGCCTATGGAGACTTATTCCAAGAGTGGACTCAATTCCCTCTATGGCCGTTTGAGCTATGATTATCTTTCACGTTATCTGCTCGACTTCAGTCTCCGTTCCGATGAGTCATCCAAGTTTGGTCCTGGCAACAAGCGTGGTACTTTCCCTGCACTCTCTTTGGCATGGCGCATAAATCAGGAGCCTTTCATGGCATCCGTACAGGATGTGGATGATCTGAAACTCCGTCTGAGCTGGGGTAAGACTGGTTCTACCAATGTATCCGACTTCTCTTACATCCAGTATTTCAACTCCAATATCTACGGTGGACAGAGCGCCATTACATTAGCCACTACTTATCCTAACAAGGATATCAAGTGGGAGATGACTACTGAGTACAATGCCGGTGTTGACTTCTCCTTCTTCAATGGCAGACTGAACGGTAGCTTTGATATCTATCATCGTAAGACAGATGGCGCCTTGGCTCCAGCTCCTATCGCCTTGGAGTTTGGTATCGGTACATTCTACAGCAATATCCTCGACCTGACCAATAATGGTTTCGAGTTCTCTATCGGTGGAGATGTGGTTCGCACCAAGGATTTCACCTACAATACGATGCTCAGTATCTCATCCAACAAGAATAAGATAACCAAGCTCAATGGTTCTACACTCGACATGATACACCAGGATCTCTACATGGAAGGTCATGCGATGGGAACCGTGAAGGGTTACAAGGTGGCTGGTATTTTCCAGAGTCAGAAACAGATTGATGAACTGAATGAGCAGGCACAGGCAAACGGATATGATTTCTATCAGACTGGCGCTCACGTAGGCGACTATATGTTTGTGGATACAGATGGCAACGGCTATATTACCGAGGCAGACCGTACGGCTATCGCCAATCCGGAGCCAAAGGTGTTCGGAGGTTGGTCACATACCTTATCTTATAAGAACCTCACCCTGTCAATGCTCTTCCAGTATCAGTTTGGAGGTCATGCATACTACAGTACTATGCAGGAATCTGCAGCCGGTAGTCTGGGTCAGAGTATTCTGAGAGAAATGTACGGCAATACCTGGACACCGGATCGTACGGATGCCAAGTATGCTCAGCTGGTATGGTTGCCTGCAAGCATGGACAATACAAATACCAACGACCGCTATGTATATTCCAACTCATATTTCCGTCTGAGAAATATCACGCTCTCCTATAATTTCGAGCCATCTCTTCTGGAGCGCCTGCACATCAGCGGAGCATCTGTGTTCTTCACAGCCACCAACCTGTTTACCATTACCAACTGGCCAGGTTTGGATCCAGACATGTCGGCAACAAATGCCTTCTTAAAGACTACAGAGAATAAGGACGTTTATCCAATGAGCCGTTCTTTCTCCATCGGTCTGAAATTACAATTCTAACTCATACAAAGACTGTAGATTATGAAACATATAAGATTTCAATTTCTCACGCTCCTTTCAGCCACAGCACTGACTCTTACATCGTGTGACCTGATAGGTAGCCTCGACGGCATCGAACCAGAACATGTGGTTACTGATGACAATTATATCACTGATGTCTCAACTGCACAGACGGCGCTCAATGGTGTCTATGCCTCATGGCGCAGCACGGGTGTATCTTACCTGCGCTATGGAATGTCGTCTATGGCTCATACCCAGACTCAGGCGATGGTGATGGGGGCGGATGAGTTTGCTGCCGAGAACATCGAAACCAATAACAGTAATGTGGAGTCGGCTTATACCGCCTACTACAATGTGATTAATACGGCCAATACCTTCCTGGTACATATCAACAAGAATATACCAGGACTGAGCGAGGAGAAACGTACAGAGATGATTGCAGAGGCTCGTTGCCAGCGTGCCTTGGCTTACCTTACTCTCCTGAAGTGCTTCGGAGAATATTGGAAGCAGGATTCACCATACGGTGTCTGCATCTTCCAGGACGAACTGGTAAGAGATAACCAACCACGCAAGCGTTCTACTGTGGCTGAAACTTACAAGTTGATATCTGATGATCTCGACTATGCCATTGCTCACTGTGAACAGCAGCCTGCAGATCATTATCACATGAGTTCCGTTTTCGCCAAGGCTTTGAAAGCGAAAATGTATATGGCTCAGGATAATTATGCTGAAGCAGCAAGACTGGCAGAGGAAGTGATCGGTGAGGCAGAAGCAGCTGGTTATGCTTTGGAAAGTGATTATTCCAAGATCTTCGACGAACAGTTTAATTCTCAGGAGATGCTCTTTGCTCCTTATACCGCCAATCCAAGTGAGTTGATGGACTCAAACTGGTATATGTTTTCTCCAGGTTCACTCCTCAAGAAGGTGGCAGATGATTTAGTTCCAGATGATGAAACAGGTGGAGATATTGTTATTCCAAACCCGGGAGATGGTGGGGACGTTGTTGTTCCTGATCCTGATGGTTCTTCAGATGGTAGTGCTTCTGGTGATGGTGGAGTAGTAATTCCAGGCGGCGATGGTGGAGTAGTAATCCCTGGTGGCGACGGAGGCGTAGTCATCCCTGGTGGTGATGGCAGTGATTTCCCATTCTTCCCAGGTGATGAAGATGTAGCTTCATACGATAAGCTATATACATGGGCCTATAAGGGAGATGCCATGAACGGTATTGGAAAATATAACAAGTTGACTCCTGAAATGTTCTATGCTGACTCTTATTACTTCATGCGCCTTGCCGAAGTTTATTATATCGCTGCCGAAGCAGAGGCTCGTCAGGGTCAGTATGCTAAGGCTCGTACGCTCTTGACTACAGTCATCGAACGTGCTGGATATACGGAGGACGATGTGAACGCCATTGCCGACGGCGATCTGCTGGGCGAAATCCTCAAGCATAAGTTGGTGGACATCAGTAATGAGAATTTCGAGGAATGGTTTGACCTCTGCCGTTACAACCGTAAGGGCGGTTTCGAAGGCTGGACTGAAGACGAGAAAGCTGAGTTGCCAACATTCAGAAGATACCTGCTCCCAATTCCAAAGGCATCTATGGGTGCCAACAATCTGTTGGAGCAGAATCCGGAATATGTAAACAACTAATTTTAGAATAATATTTGAACATTATCAAAAGAACATGATGAAATTGAAAAATTCAATGATGACCATTGCTGGCTTAATGCTGGCAATGGTGGCTAATGCCCAGAATTTTGTACTGAAAGGTACGGTGAAGGGTAACGTGGAAGGCTGCACCGTTATGCTGCAGAAATATGATATCGATAAGGTGAGCAACCTGGACAGTGCTACTATCAAGAACGGCGAGTTTGTGCTCAAGGGGGATGTGAATCAGCCTGAACAATACCAGATGGTCATCGATATGAATGAACCGGGCGTGGCAGAACCTGACTATCAGAAGATTTTCGCCAGTCGTATTTATATCGAAAACAAGCCAATGACTTATGATGTAGATCTTACTGGTTTCCCTACTGAAAAGGACATGAGCATGATTACACCTGTCATCAAGGGTTCTGCGACACAGGATACCTATCAGGCTTATCTCGACCTGATGACTCCTATCCAGGATAAACTGCATAGCCTGAACGACAGTATCAACAACTGTAAGGTTCTGGCACAGAGAGTAGCCTTAGCAAAGGAGGCTATCCAGCTGATGGACGATATGCGCCAGCAAACCAGCAAGTTTATCCAGGATCATACCAGTTCATTGGTAGCTTTCGATTTGCTCAATGAGAGTTTTTCAGCCCTTCCAACTCCTTATACCTCAGCGGAAATCGATGAGATGATGGGTTGGTTGAAGAATGATTGGAGCAATTCACCTCAGTATCCAATGCTGCAGGCACAGTCTGAAATGGCGAAGCATACAGCCGTAGGCAACCGCTTCATCGATGGTACGCTTCTCACTCCTCAGGGCAAGCAGGTGAAGTTGTCTTCCCTTATCAAGAAGGGTGAATATACCATGTTGGAGTTCTGGGCATCCTGGTGTCATCCATGCCGTCAGGAGATTCCTCATCTCAAGGAGGTACATGAGAAGTACAAGGATTTCAATATCATCAGCATTTCCGTTGATGAAAGAGATGAAGACTGGAAGAAGGCAATGGCGAAGGAAGGTATGAACTGGACTCAGTTGCGCAACCCTGAAGGTTTCGGTGGTATGGTAATGGGAGAGTATGGCATCAATGGTATTCCTGCTTGTCTGATTCTGGACAAGAATGGTAATTTCTACAAGACCAATATGCGTGGTGCATTCCTTGATGCTTTCCTCTATGATTATTACAAAAGATAAGATATAGAATAAGTTTCTTATTTCAACTTATCATCATAATGAAAGCATTTACTTATATTAAACAAGGTGTATTTGGCTTCACCGAAAAGGAGAAACCTATCCTGATAGATGAACACGATGCCATCGTGAGAGTAACTATGAGCAGTATCTGTACCAGCGATCTGCATATCAAGCATGGTTCTGTTCCTCGTGCCGTTCCCGGAATTACTGTGGGACATGAAATGGTGGGTGTCGTAGATGAAGTAGGGGAGAAAGTAACTCATGTGAAACCGGGCGATAGAGTAACTGTGAATGTGGAAACATACTGCGGGGAATGCTTCTACTGCCAACATGGATATGTGAACAATTGTACTTCTCCTCATGGCGGTTGGGCTTTGGGCTGTCGTATCGATGGCGGGCAGACCGAATATGTAAGGGTTCCTTATGCCACCACGGGCTTAAACAGGATTCCTGACAATGTAAGTGATGAGCAGGCACTCTTTGTTGGTGATATCCTTGCCACAGGTTTCTGGGCAACAAGGATTTCTGAAATCAAGGAAGAAGATACAGTTTTGATTATCGGAGCAGGACCTACGGGAGTGTGCTGTTTGCTTTGCACGTTGTTGAAGAATCCGCAGAAAATCATCGTTTGCGAGAAGTCTGAAGCCAGAAGAGCTTTTATCAAGGAGCATTATCCGCAGGTTTTGGTGGTAGAACCAGAGGATTGCGAGGCTTTTGTCAAGGAACAGAGTTTGCACGGTGGTGCGGATGTGGTGATGGAGGTAGCAGGCGGTCCTGATACTTTCCAGTTGGCATGGCAAAGTGCCCGTCCTAATGCGATAGTTACCATTGTGGCGATGTACGATAAACCTCAGCTCTTACCTCTCCCAGATATGTATGGCAAAAATCTCATCTTCAAGACTGGCGGTGTAGATGGTTGTGATTGCGAGGAAATCCTGCATCTGATATCTCAGGGCAGGATAGACACCACTCCTCTCATCACCCACCATTTCCCTCTTTCAAAAATCGAAGAAGCCTACGATATCTTTGAAAACAGAAAGGATGGAGTCATTAAAATAGCGATATATCCGGATGCGAAATAATAAATGGGAAGAGACATATTAGATTTTAATAATTATCAACTTACAGCCATCATCGAGAACATCGTGCGCCATCACCTAAGCCTCTATGATGAGGACTTCGAGGCATATATAAAAGGCAAGTGGCTAATCCATACTAATGGATATAACCACCTGCCTCTATCGCTTATATTCTTTTGAAGAATCCTTCATATTCGTCATCCAAGATTTTCCAAACACCATTTTTGCGACCTCCTTCTCTTACAATTAGTTTTTGGTCAGAAAGCTGCTTGAGGTATCGCTGTACTTGTCGTAAGGAAACTCCCATATTCTCTGACATTTGCGCAGCACTGATTTGTGGCATCTGAGAAATTAACTTATAAATTTGTCGTTGAGCTTTTGCAAATTCTTTTGTGACATTTGCTTTTCCTTTTACGACATCATCTGTTTCTTTTACGACGTCTTTTACGACATTATTTGCTTCTTTTATGACATGAGGGTTGTCTTTTACGACATCCACCCCATAATTGAGATTCCATAGAGTAACATGAAATTCCGTCGCATTGGAACTGAACTCTGGCGCATGATAGTTCTCTAATGTCTCAAAACGCTTATATTCTTCAATTATCTTTTTCATACCACTGCCTCTACGTTCCATGAGTTTCAAGCGATGGAAAAAGTCTGCAAGTAAAGGGTTGCGACGTTTCGATGGTACAGTCAGTGGATTAAGTTGTTGTATCAATCGTCCATCAAACATGCCACCAGGGGAATACACTTCCATGCGATCGTCATACATGTCTATATGTATTTCACTGCCAAGCTCCATGTAATCACGATGAATGATGGCATTACATATCACTTCGGTTACGGCACGCTCTGGATAATCTGGCAGTTCTTCTCGATATTCAGCTTCTTTCCACCATCTTCTGTGAGAGTTGTTTCTCACAAAAGCAACAGCATCTTGCAATTGACTGATGACACTACCTTCCAATTCGGCATCATCCAAAGCCTCCCCCAAACCACTCGTCATGTCAAGTCCATTCCATCGTGTGCAGAAAATACGAGAATGGCGTATAGGGGAATCATCTGCCAACAAAGCCCCAGCATTGGTTAGTTTTCCGTCATTGTCTACTATTCCCCATGAAACGAAATCTCTATTATCAAACGATTGGTTCAATCGCTTAAAATGAACAGATTTGAGCTTGGAGAAAGACATATCCTCAAACTTGTATGGTGATGGAATAGCATCGAATGAACGGTCAGCACCTCTCATAACAAGGCTTTTCAATTGAAGCCTGTCGGCTACCACAGATTCATTGCCAACCCTTACAAATGCCAATCGTTGCTTGTCACCTATATAATAATATGGTGTCTCTTGTCCTTTATGGACATGAAGTAGCACAAGCTTCTTGCCATCCACTTCCTTAAATTCGAGGTTGACAGCAGGTATAGGGTCAAGTTTTGTTTTTATCTCCTCACTTATTCTCTCTGCATCACCTTCAGCATCAGCAAGTCCTACCACTTGGTCATCGTCACTGATACCAAACACCAATGTTCCGCCCTCACCATTGGCAAAGGCAGAAACACTTTTTAGCCAACTCTTAGGTCGCTTGACTTCGAGTTGTTGCTTCTTATCGTAAGCAGTTGCTTCGCCTATTAAAGTCATCCTTATTTCTGCAACACTATAATTTAATGTTTTTTATAAGCACCTGAGCAACAATAGGTTGCTCAGGATTTTGCCATGTCAGAAATTTCACTTATTTTAGTGTTGCTTTTAAAAACAAATAAAACTCTGAATGACATGGCAAAAGTACAAATAAAATCCGAGAAACTCACTCCTTTTGGAGGAATATTTTCGATTATGGAGCAATTTGATGCTCTTCTGGCATAGTCCCACTACATCCTATAAGGTTGCGGATTTGAGGGATTAAAGAAACTTGCTCAAGAAGGCATGATTCAGAGCGAAGTAGAATTGACGAATTATTCGAAGAGTAAGTATAATTACTTTCCTATACCATCATTTTTTCTTCTGGTTCTTATTCCAGTGGTGATTAATTCCACCATAAGTTTAATCACATTATTGATACATCACATTGCTACCTTTTTCTATTTGAAAAATTTGATATTTAGAATCATAACTATATGAAATCATGAAATATAGACTCCCCTTATCATTCACATAATAACTAGATGTCTTATATACTCCATCTCTTTCTTTCTTTATTATTATTTTGTATTTTGTTTCATAACTTGTTACATTTAATATAGTATCTTTAAGTGTTGAAAAAAACAAAATAGAATCAGAAGAAGCAAAGTATTCTCCATTTTTATAAAAGAAATGATCTACGACACCATTACTTTTAGTTGATTCTATTACTATTTCTTTTTTGGAATATGTTATTAAGAAAGATGATTCTTCATTAGAAGATAATCGTTTCCTATTTCCATGACATGATGATAGCAGCATCAATAAAGCTGCTGCTACTATCATTATTAAAGCAAAACTATTAATTTCCAAAAACTTTTTCATATTTCTTTTGCTCACTGTTAAACACTTTTTTATAGATGGGTATTTATTTATCAATTCTTTTTTTACTTGATTATAATTTGAAACCCCCACATGCTTTTTATCTTGCTTCGCTAAAGATTTGGAAGGAGATTCCCTGCGGAGCGCCATTGATATATACGCCCTCCATTGTACCGTAACTCTTCATGATGCGTTCACCAGCAGCATTGTAAGTGTAACGACTCGTCTTGCCATTATCAGAGAGTACCATCAAGCGGTTGTCTTCATCCCAATACATCTCACGGGTAGTATTCGTCGAATCGTTCGTTACCAGCGTAGGATTACCGTTGGCATCGTATGTGTAATGATCGTGACCAATCTGCGTTGGAGCCGTCGGATGGTTACTGTCCTCATACTTATAAGCAAAGTTATTACCCTTGGCTGTGTCGTTGTAACTACCAAAAAGTTGCCCCTTCAACCGCTCGAATTCTAGTCATAGGAATATAATTGACTAATAGTATATTCCGAAGAGAATCATAATGTACATTCCATTGCTTCTCCCTCTCTTCTTTAATATCTTTTATATCTATCCAGTCCGTTTCATTTGAATTATGAAAAATTAGCTCAATGGGGGAATAATGAGATACGTCTGAATTACTATAAAAATAGCGGAAAGATACCTTTCTTAAAATATTTTCCAAAGAAACAATTTTCTTTAGATGGAGGCTTTCTATGTCTTGAGAGTATAAAGTTATCGTTACACATGTCTGCCCATTTGGAGCTAAAATTACATCGTTCTTACCCATAGTAAGTTTTTGATCTAGAAGATTATTAAAATAATGAGTACCTATCCCCATCTTAATTCTAGAATGAAATGTATTATAACCATTAACCACATTAATCGGTACAAATAAAGTGTCAGATGTATTATTCTTAATCATGTATTTAAATTGTATTACCCGAGGATAATTTGCAGCAAAAAAACTATTATTGAATGTTGGGAGAGGATAATTATCAATGACTTCGAAGAGCCATGCATCAACCTGATTACTTTTTGTTTTCGAACAACCAAACAAGATTACAACTATAAAGCTTATTATTAATATTTTAGTGTGACTGATATTCTGCATTGTTTCTTTCTAATTTTTTATATAAACTTTTAAATTGTGGAGTTGTCTGCTCATACCCGATACTGATATGGCCGCCGAAAGGAAGCGTAACAGAGCGGAGCATGTTCGTTCTGCCCGTAAGGTTGCGGTAGACTATAAGCTGCTTTCCTCCGTCAGTAACAATAATATCTGGATGTCCGTCACCGTCAATGCCCCTCATCGCGGCCTCGGTATAGCTGATGCCGTCAGAAGCAAATCTTCCTTGAATGTAATCTTGCATTTCAGAAACCACACGAATATCTTTTTTATTCAGACACACCCTCCAATTTATTATTGTAAATAGGTTGCTAGATTGTTCCATTATAGTTCTTTACATACCAATCATTTCCGATATATTTATACTCATGTTTATGCTCATCGAAAAGATATACTTTGTCATTGTAATTTTTATTTATTCTTATATAGTCTATACCATTACATATGACTCTTATTATTTTACCGTAGTCTATGCGACAATATGATAGCTTTAGCCGTTTATAAGCCCTAATCAGCTTAATTATCTCTTTGTCTTTTAAAATATAGTTCCTTGGCTTTTTTATTATTTTTAAATTACTGTCTACAAAAACAAGACCGCTTTCTTTTGCCCTAAATAACTCAAATATTATAACTTCAAAATCTCTATTATAGATTAAGACTCCATCAAAATTACGATAATCATAGTTTATTATTTGACTACTATATCTGACTTCGGAAGTACAGTCGCCAAAGGCGAAAAGAACCATAAATGGAAGCAATATCTTTATCTTAGAATTCATATTATTACTTTCTTCTTATTTTGTCATAAAATTTTCCTATTAATTTCCTCGCTGCACCTTTCCTATAAGTTGGCACATTTATCTCATAGGCTATAAAACCTACTTTTGGTCCTTTATGAGAATAGAAATATCCTTTTTCAATGGAGTATTGATCATCAGAAGAATCCAACTGGGGCTTGTAACCATTCTGTGCGGAATTTACAAGACTATTAATGTGACCACCTATTTTTAACATTGATAATGCTACACCAAGTTGACGACCACTAAATCCATATAAAAAGTTACCAAAATTAAATTGATTATGAGCAACATTGTCTCCCTCTGGAAGGAAGTAAACTAGGGAAGGGGCTACAGCATCTCCAGAAGCACCATATCTTTGATAGTCTTCTAATAAAGGACCAACAGAAAAATCAAGAGAGCCACCTCCTACAGCTTGTGTTGCCATAAAATCTATAATTGTTTTATTATCACCAATATATTTTTCTAATATACAATAATCAGAATATGTATTATAATTATCTGATACATCACATCTTTATTGTATATGTGATATTATGATTTAGTTCATATTGGACAAGCCCCAATGACTTATTCCAAACAATAGACTTTACTTCAAGATGAGGCTGATCACCTAAATTATTATTCATGTTGTTTGAATTAATCACAAGGCAACTATCTAATTTACATCCATGTATCTGATATTGAGAAAATTGGACATTTTCATATGAAGTGCTTTTTTCACCAAATATTATGCTATAACGTAGAGGATCTGTATTTTTATTTCTTCGAATATAAAATCCTACGACAAATGATGTACCGGAATGTCTTAATTTCATCTCAACATATGCATTCCCATGAAATTCATGGGAGCCATTATACCATCTAACTCCTTCTGGGTCAAATACAAAGGTATTCCTTGGGTTTGAAACTCGCATTGAAATTAATGTTAACGTATCCACCCCCTTGTTTGATGTGAACACAAGTGTATCTGTATCATGGTAATGGTCAATCCATGATAAGTCATCTTTAGTTAGTTGAACCTTGTGTACATAAGGTAAACCACACGATGTTAACAGAACAAGAAAAGAAAATACAAATAGTTTATTCGTCATGATCCTTATAAAAATAGTTGTAGAAATCATCAATTGTATGAGTTGCACCAGTCCCAAGTTGAATGTAATTTATAGCACCTGGTATATCTACATTAGTATTTGACTGGAAATTATGTAACATGTCCCCAACATAATAAACGTCTTTTCCCCAAATAGTAAATAATTTCGTTCCTAATGCGATATTATTGGTAATATGACTAGGATTCCCTAATAAATCATCACTTGTTACAGCTGCTGGATTGAATGTTATTGCATCAAAACCAGTTGTCATACTTGCTGCTGCCGCCTCTCCATCACCAAGAGAATGACCAACAAATGTAAAATCTACATTATTGCCATACTTTTCTTTCAATATACTTGATAATATCTCTGCGTTTGCAACTGCCATTTTGTACTGATTTGGGCTTCCTCCATAGTATTGGTCTATGTCGTCAACAACATCACTCCAATCGTCTGTACCAGCAAAAGCATAAACAAATTCTACATGTCCATGATTTGTTCTTTTATATAATTGCGCTTTATAACCATTATCAGATTCACTATTTAACAATACATCATTAATGTTTTTCGTAATTTTATCCACTCCTTTTACAATTTTCCACCCGGAAGCTCGTAGGTCTTTCCGAGTTGTAGTAGCATCATCGCGCCGTACGCACCCTTTTCTGTCGGTACACCTGGTGCAATGCCCTGCTGCTTATAGTATGCCTCTTTCTGCTTCTGAATCTGATTCATACGCTCAGCATAATCCTGCTGACCAGCCTTTACGTATGAGCCGTTACGCCCATAGACGTTATTGAACAGACCCGTTCCTATCCTTGATGCAACTCGTTTGTCACCAATAAAGTAATGCTTTGTGAAGCGGTTCTTGTTGATGCTGATTATCGAAGCAGGGTAGAGCGTGAAGTTATCCGTCTCGTGGAACGTGATTCCCTGTGGTGCACCATTGATATACACACCCTCCATCGTACCGTAACTCTTCATGATACGTTCACCGGCAGCGTTGTAAGTGTAACGACTTGTCTTGCCATTATCAGAGAGTACCATCAAGCGGTTGTCCTCATCCCAGTACATCTCACGGGTAGTATTCGTAGAGTCGTTCGTTACCAGTGTTGGATTACCGTTGGCATCATGCGTGTAATCTTCTTCAAAAACCTCTTTATAAAAACTATTACGTCATTTTATAATGTAATCACTGTAAAAGAGTAGACAATTCTCCGCATAGCCTACTATGTATCTCATTGGTTACTTTTGATATTACGGTTTCTTATTGGTGGAGCATGAAACTCAACTCTCCTTTTCAATAGGATAGTATCAGGTCTTTCTGATATTTTTGTTATAGTTCCATTATCCTTAATCCGGTATGCAGAAGCTTCCTTCAGGAAAAATGCAATATTATCGTTACATTTATCAATATTCGTTTTGTTTTTATTATAAGTCTTTAGAATATTCGATTGTTCATAAAGAAAGCCAGAAGATGACTGGATAAATATTAGCTTATCCTTATAATACTGCAATTGGGAAGGATATAATCTATATTTTGAAGGTAAACAATACAAAGATGGACCAAGTAAGATTACATTATTACGTTTATATCCATTTCTCCAATTGTATTCAAAGTCTGTAATAAAAATCAAAGATTTATATTTAGGATGGCGCTTTGCGTATTCATCAACTACAGATTTTACTTGACTACTGACTTGATTGTTCATATTACCTTGTACATTTTGTTCTGGTCTGCATGCCGTTAAATTTATGACAAAAAACGATGCCAATACGTATAGAAATAGTCTCATATTCATTCTTTTAATGACCATGTATTTTTTGCAACAATCAGAGAGTACCATCAGGCGGTTATCCTCATCCCAATACATCTCGCGGGTAGTATTCGTAGAGTCGTTCGTTACCAGCGTAGGATTACCGTTGGCATCGTATGTGTAATGATCGTGACCAATCTGCGTTGGAGCCGTCGGATGGTTACTGTCCTCATACTTATAAGCAAAGTTATAAGACCCGGCTGTCGTCGTTGAGTCCACCTTCTGTACCTTCGTCAGTGGTTCACTCATCCGTCCGAACGACATCACCATGTCATACGATGCACGCTTGGCCTTACCACTGGCATACACCAAACGATTTAAATCATCGTAGGTATAGCTGTGTTTGAACATACCACCGAGCTGGGAAGGATTCCCTTTTGATAGCGATTGTGTATCCATCTTAATCTGAATTATTTTCCTCTATAGAGGGAGGAGATGGTAAATAAACCAAGGTATCTTTGAAATGTTTATTTTTATCATTTTGTTACTAATTCTTGTTACTGCATATCCTATTCCGCCTATATTTAGAATAGAATCATCAATTACTGACCATTTCTCAACAAGCATAACATCACCTCCATTATATTTTTTCATAGTGTTACTTCTATATGGTCTTATAAAAACAGACCATTTTCCACTTCTGTCAAAATAATAAATTGTCTGAGATTTGCTCTCATCTGATAATTTTAACCAATATTTGCAATCTTGACCTGCAACAAGTACCTGTAATTCTCTTTTTTTACATGATGACAACATGAGTATTGTTAAAATGCACACTAAATATTTTGTCATGTTCTCACTGTTGATTAATTTTAATATTAAATCCTGCAGTATCACTTGAATATCGACTAAAAGATAAACTAAAGCCACTTCCCTTTATTGCCTTATTTGCTTTTTCTATAAGTGTAAATACTCGTTTATCATTTACACCATCTTCAATAATAACATCTTTAAGATAAGAAGCCATTGGGTTAAGTACAGCTTCTTTGAAATCACTTGTTGTTTTGCTAAAAGAAGCATGCTCCAATTGTGCAGAATACACTTTTGCATGTTCAAAATTTGTAATATTTTTAAAACCATATTTCCCCTTTTTATGGGTATTTTCATGAACTAATGTATTCACTAAATTATATGTATTTGATAATAAGCTTGATATTTTATTCTTATACTTATTGACAAATATATTATTCCCCTGATTAAAAGCTAATACTTTTGAATTATTATTCACTGAAAGCCCAACTGTGCCGATTGGATTATTTCCTATAGGGTTGCCTCCTTTTGCATAGTATGAAATTCCTATTTGGGCTGCATAATGGCCAATGATATTTGCAACAGTTTGTCTATTAGCCTTATTCCCTAAATCCAATCTTGTGATAAGAATAGGTTTTCCACTAACCATAACGTATATATTATTGGTTTGTCCACTATTTTTCACAAGGATTCCCCCAAAATTAAAAAAATTATCCCTACCATCAGGATCAACTAGCTTTATAGGATTACCATGACAATAAATATATGCTCCTATATTTGGATATTTTTCCATCATCGGGTCTACTCCATACCAAATACTCGTCACAGGATTCATATACCTCGCCCCATCTTAGGGTCGAGACATATCCCCAAAAGGTCTTCAACAGGTATAGGCCTTCACTCCCATCCCTTTTTATCTGTTTTATGTCACCAACTTCATGTGAAATTCTCTAAACCACCAGTCGAAATATAGTTCTTTACTATCAAACACTTCAGAATCAAAATATTAGTTCCACTCTAAGGGTTCAATAGAACCATATACTTTTTTACCATGACTTACACTAAATGTATATCTTCCTTGATCACAACCTCCACTAAAATTCCAATATTTATCATTAATATATGGAGCACAAGGGTCATCATCTTCAAAAGTTGATTTTATTGATTGCATTTTATATTTCTTTGTAACCTTATTATATATAATAGGAAAATAAGGACTTAAATATATAATATTAGAATCAACAGATAAGAAAAAATCTATACCTAAATATCCACCATTATATGGTGCTTGGTAAAAGATGGAATCACCACCATCCCCTAAAACCAATACATCACATGTATCTTTCTCTAAGACTTGAAAAGTAAAATCTATCTCTTTACAGTGATAAGTATATACACCAGAATGACGGCGACACCGTACTATGACATACGAAATTACCATCAAAAAAAATATCACAACTACAATATATCTTTTACTACACATTTTTCAATCTTGTTTATGAGCAGATATTATGGTGTACGAAATCCCATTCAGCAAGGAATATTGG
>OBRT01000043.1_pt1 | contig 56244 bp, 54 predicted proteins | sample 1494891 | NCBI WGS metagenome assembly OBRT01 (sample SAMEA3360688, study PRJEB22359) | human gut metagenome | biome: ENVO:urban biome; feature: ENVO:human-associated habitat; material: ENVO:feces | place: Bangladesh | collected 2011 | reverse complement strand
GGACTCTTGGAGTTCAAACAAGTCGTGACTACGATATTGAGAGTAGTATTTCATTTTACGTCGTTGATGTTTTAACAACCAAAGGTAGTCATTTTTGGTGAATTACACAAATAATATAAGGTATATATTATTGAATATCAGTGGATTATATTTATTTAGTAGACCCTAATTATATTTGCCGAAAAGACGGTACGAACCCATTGATATTAGCTTCTGGCTATTTAGACAAAAATTATAATATTGATAAGCGCTATTTAATAGATCTTTTAGACGCAGGTGAAGACCCTACAATAAAAGCTATTGACCCAGCTACAGGGCTAGAGAGGAGTGCTCCTTATAAGGCTGCGGGAAGCTCCTTGCTATACGTTAAAGAGCTTATAGAGAAAGGGAAAGTACCACCTCAATTTACAACAAATGAGATCAGTATGTTGGAAGCTGCTGCTATTCAGGATAAGGTAGATATTGTATATTATCTATGTGTGTCTAAGAGACAATCACTAATGGCACCATTACAAACATATGGGAAAGATTCAAGAAAACTTATTGATATTGTAAGAGAATGGAATTTTAAACCTAATAGTAAATATTATATTTTACAAAAAGAGTTTTTAGAAATATACAAATAGTATTGTAGAGGATAGGTAATACTCCAAATTGGGAATTATCAAAATAATCGTCTGGCTATCAATGGATTTCTAAAGATTAGGTGTAGAGGCAGGGATAAATTCTCTGCCTTTTGCTAGTACGCTCGGCATGAGCATTATCTAACGGGTGGAAGTCCCGAGTAAGCCCTAATAGCGGGAATTACATAGCCAAGAGCAAGGGTGTTCATCGTGAGGTGAAATCTGAAGGAAGCTGGCGGCAAACATCTGGCCTAACGAACAGAAACTTCATATAAGGCATATGACCGTGGGTAAGGTTGCCAAACAAACCAAAGCCCGATAGCTATTCGGAATGGTCGGTGTAAATGAAGTAGGTATAAGATGGAAAGATAATGTTCTTATCCGAGGAGGTCTCACGGACGTTTCAAATAGTTGTTTTTACGAAAGAAGCGGAGTAAAGCTTGCCGTGAGAAGTCAGCAGAGGTCCTAGTACCCAAGGTACGTGTGCCTACAGGGAAGGACCGAATCGTGCAGTGCAATAGTAAATGAATGCTACCCTGCGAATTTCTTCGTCAGATGTCCGAAAGGAGCTCTCTATCCAAGACGATAGGACGGAATCCGACAATAGGATAGAAGTGACGTTACTCAAAGGGATAGCTGAAAACAACTTGCCACACACCGCGAGGTGTAAAAGTACGAAACCGCCGTATGCCGAACGGCACGTACGGTGGTGTGGGAGGTCGGTAAATGTGAAAGTAGGAGGTAAATGCCTTTTATGAATAACATTTACCTCCTACCCGATTATTTGTAACCCCAAACAAAGAAAAATGAATATACGAGAACGCTTCGGCACTTTACGCTCCAGATTGGAAGTGAAAAACTCAAGTTTTCAACACTAAACAAGAGTTTTATAAAAGGATTGACTAATTTTGCACTTGCTGGTTGACTCTACGCTTAATGGAAGAGGGTAAAATATTATAAAAAGATCGAAGGTTATTAATTTTGTTTTATAGAAAAGGTCAAACTTTGTAAACCAAACTTTATAAGGTTGCGCAATTCTTCAAGTTTTTATCCACATGCCATGATAAAACAAAGAGCGGCCCATAAAAACCTGAAAAATAAGGCACTGGTACTTGATCAGAATGTGCCAATAGCGAACTTTGCGAAGAAAATGGATGAACACCGAAGGAGTTTAGTTTCTCACAGCAAAAAGAGAGTGCCATGGCAGGTAATGAGTTGAAGAGAGCCGGAAATGGAATGGAAGAACTGCATGCAGGGATGCTTGGGCATCTTGCTGCAAGTTTGAAATGGAATGTGGCATCTTCAACTCATCACTGGCCTTGTTGCGCACGAAATGACCTAACCTCTCTCCCTTGTCATTCTACGTCTCTGAAGAATGATGAAAGCGGTATTGTAATGGTTGCTGCTTTATGCGCAATGAATGGAGATACGGCTTTCAGGGAAAAAGCCTTCTGAAATATAGGTAAAACCACATAGGTAGTCTGTGTAACTCCACTGCAACACAAGAATTGGGTTACACTGGAGATGCACTGACGTTACACAGGAAAAATGTGCGATATGGTGTGCAAAGGCAAGGAGCAGGAAGTAAGATGGGCGGAGCCGTGGAGCGGTCATGGGCGCCAGTCCATCACCAGCGTAACAGCGGTAGCCTACCCTTCCTGTACCATGCTATGCACTCCATCCAGCACATAATGGATAACCGCTCTCCCTTGTTGCTCTGTGTCCCAACGGAGCGATGAAAGCGGTGTGGAGTCATCACACTCATTTATGACGTGATAGCGAAATACGGCTTTCAGGGAAATTAAGTACTCCCAAATAAAAGTCTTGTTTTTTTGAATCAAAAAACAAGACTTTTATTTTAACCAAGCATTATTCAGCTAAGCATCTTCCTCCCAAACAGGCAGCGGACTGTGACCGCTGCCCGATTTTGAAAGCTGGGCATACCTTGTCAGATATACCCCAGCCATGCTCGCTCCTCCCTGCTTATTCTGCCCACCTGCTTACAAGGATGGTTGCAGAGCGCTAAATCAATCTCACGGTATGACAAAGTGGTCTGTATGCCACTGTCCATGACCATTCCACAGTGTTTTAGGATTTTGCATAACACTTGGCTTCCTCGCTGCGCTCTGCTTCTACCTTGAAAGTACCCTCGAAGATGTATCGAGCCGGTGCGCTATAAATCTTCTTCATTGTATTTCCTTTTGAAGGAGTATGCCTGAAACTCGGCACACTCCTGGTTCTACTTAGTCAAACATCGCATTGACGTGGGTTTCAAACTCGTCGTCTGAATAGCTGTAGAAGATGTCATCTTCCACATATCCGTAAAATAGATTGTCCACTGATGGAAAATCTTCTTTCCACTTGTCGCACACACTACAGGGTGCAAATAGTGCATCGCCCAACTGCGCATTGCAAATCTCTCTTGCATCAACGCCCTCTATCGAAAAAATACTGATATTCTCCATGCTTTTAGAAATGAAAATCAATGATACCACCGATATAAAGTTCGTCACCCTCCGTCAGATGCTCCACCATGCGCATCAACTCCGCCGACTTTTCCGCAAAGGTCTGATAGTCGTCATTACAAAGGTAGAATTGGGCATCAGTGTCCAGCGGATTTTGCAGCTCGGACTCCAACTGGTATACCTCACCGCAAAAGTTCATCACGTTTTCCGTGTTTACCTTTGCCGCTTTCGTCTGAATACGCTCCACCCACTCACGTTTCCACTGTCCAAAATCGCCTTGATACACCAAGGTCGTTTCATCTTTCAGGCGAAACATGCCCAATGGCAGAATATGAGCCATGAGCGAGTAAACGGCTCTCTTTCGTTCTTCTTCTGAAATGGCGGCACAATAGTCATAATCGCTGCCATCACCCTGCAACAAGGTATCTTCACAGAGATAGCCCTCGATGCGTTCTTCCGATAATTGAAAAATCCATGCGTGCATAACTTACAATTTTAAGAGGTTATCAATCTTAATCTTTTCCCTTTTGTGAAGTCGAAAGACTTCTTGCAGGTACTTGATTTTCGAGCAAAACAGGACGGCATAAGCGGGAAAAATAAGGCAAGCAATGCACGGAAAAATCGACGGAATACCCAAATCTTGATTTGAGGAAGGCTGCCGTCTATTTTTCTGCGTATAGCCATAGCGATGCTTGCCGTTCTTTCCTATGCCGTAACTTTGTAAAGAAAATGAGTACTTGCAGCAAGGAGGCAACCGCAAACATGGAAATGATAGACAGTAAATACCGCACATCATGACGTACCTTTCTCTGATAATAAGGAAAACAAGAAAATAATTACTGTTTTCTTGCTTAAATGACATGAAATAGTTATATTTGCTGCATAAATCTGTGTCGTGACACAAAAATATATTCTAAAATGCTATTTGAACGGAAGTATTACCTAAGCCAACTACAGAATGCTGATGGAAACGGTATGATCAAAATCATCACCGGGATGCGACGCTGTGGCAAGTCATTCCTCCTTTTCAATATCTTCCGAAAGAGTCTTCTTGAAAGGGGCATTCACGAAGATCACATTATTAAAGTCAATTTGGAGGATCGCCGAAATAAGAAGCTACGTAATCCAGATGCACTTCTTGAACATATCGATAAATTGATGACAGATGCAGAGAAGTATTACATTCTGTTGGATGAGGTGCAGTTGGTCAGTGAGTTTGAGGATGTTCTTAACTCTTACCTTGGCGTACCCAATGCAGAAGTGTATGTTACCGGCTCAAATGCAAAATTCCTTTCAAGAGACATTATAACGGAATTTCGTGGACGAGGATGGGAAGTACGCATCCACCCACTTAGTTTTGCAGAATATTATGAGGTGATAGGTGGTGAAAAGGCAGAAGCCCTGGATCAATACTATAAATATGGTGGCCTGCCAGCTGTGGCAGGAATGAAACGAGCTAAAGACAAGCAGAATTACCTCCGCGAGATTTTTGAGACGGTGTATCTAAGAGATGTTATTGACCGCAACCATCTAAAGAATGCAGACGGCTTACGGGAGCTGGTTCGTATTCTTGCCTCTACTATGGGGGCGAGTACCAACGTGCGACGAATTTCAAACACTTTCAAGACTGCCGCAGGCATAGATGTTGCCCCTGCAACGATAGCCAAATACATCGCGTGTCTGCAAGATGCATTCATCATCAGCGAAGCATTACGCTATGATGTCAAGGGTAGGAAATATATCGGCACAGAAACCAAGTATTATTTCGAGGATTTAGGGATAAGGAATGCCGTTGTTGAATTCCGCCAATTTGAGCCAACCCATATTATGGAGAATGTTGTATATAACGACTTATGCCGCAATGGTTTCTCGGTTGATGTCGGATTAGTTGAAAGTTTCAAACGCGATAATAACGGCAAACTCACAAGACGAAACCTCGAAATAGATTTTGTCGTCAATCGACATGATGAACGATTATACATTCAGTCTGCCTATGCTTTACCTTCAAAGGAGAAAGTTGATCAGGAACAAGCCTCACTCTTGCAAGTGTCAGACGGCTTCCGCAAGATTATCATTGCCGGCGATCATTACAGTACTGGTTATAATGAGAATGGCATCTTGGTAATTGGTCTTTACGATTTTCTGTTGGAAAAAGCGAATATCTGGAAATAGTATAAACAGCAAGTCTATAATACTAAAGGAAGAAACAGGGGAAGCTACAGATAACTTCCCCTGCTACTTTTTTACCATGTATCTTCATGAAAGAACTTTTATGGCAGCGGTAGCTCAAACGTCCTCACCACCGCCTTGCCGTCCTTACTGATAAAGAACCACCGTTCAGCATTGTATTTCATGCCATGATGCGTTACCGCCTGATAGTCGATCTTCACTTTCCATCCCGTCCATTCCTTTTTGCCAGTAGCCTGACTGAGCATCTGTCGAATGTCCGAGTTGGCACGCATCTGCCTTTCGGCGAGATCCATCACGTAGAAGTCATTGATGTCCAGCGACTGCATATTGTTGGTACGTTTCATAATACTATCCGTGACCGACTTCATGATACGGATGATGCCTGCTTTCTCTTGTTGCGAGAAGTAGCTGAACCCAAAAGCCGAATCAGGCTCTGATATAGCCAACACCTGCAATTGCTTAGGATATTCCACCGACTGTTTCAGATTCTCTACAGCCAACTGCTTCAACGCATGACGCTTATTTTTACAACCAGTGAGGCACAACAATGCCACCACTACATATATAATACTTTTTCTTTTCATCACTAATAACAGCTTAAATCATGATTATTCTGTCTTTTTCAGGTGTCAGTTGCAACCGCTTGTAGTACACTGTACCGTCTTCCTTGTAAAATTCGATGCAGTCCCTGGTTACGCCCTGTTCGCAAATTTGCTTCACCTCCTCCACCGATACGGCATGACCGCTGATGTTACGCCAGATAGAGAACTTGCATGGATATTCGGCATTGCGATAGTTAGCACAGTTGTAGGCCTTCAGCCCAACATGCAGGTCGCCGCCGCAATGCGGACACTTTGCGATGCGCGATTCCAGCTTCACCTTACCTTCGGCTATCGACAACGACGAGGCAAACATTTTCCACTCATTTGAGGCAAAGCCCTCCAGGGCGATATGCTTGCCATTCAAGAACGCCACGGCATCCTGCTCCATAATCCTACGGTTGCAGATAATACCCGGAATCATAAAGTCACACGATGGATGCTCACCGATGGAATTTTCACATCGGTAGCCCTTTGAGGTCTTGCGCATCTTACCTCCACAGATAGGACATACTCCGTCGATGTAATGTACACCTGATGATACCACCACCTTTCCATTAAGGATGACGAGAGCCGCCTTAAAATACTGTCCGTCCCTGTTTTGCAGAGAGAGCACCCCCGTATGACCATGCTTGACAAGTTGCGCTACCAGTTCCTCCGTTATCTCCAAATTAAACAAACGATTAGGGATAACGAATCCACAGGACTGCTCACTGCACTTCCAGTCCTGCTCGTCGTGCACCATTGTACCTCTGCCACAAACAGGGCAAATCATTAAGTTATTTGTATCACTCATATCTTTGTTATTTTTTTAAGTTTAATGATTACAAGGCAAATCCGTTGTTTGCACTGCTCTTCCTCGAAATAACAAAGTGTCGCCATGCAAAAGTACAGAAAAATGCCCATATTCAGACCTCTCAAATATATTTCCACTCATAGATTAGTCCATCCACAATCGCCTTTCCTGACATCACCGTGGCCCAACCTTCAGGGTCAAGTCCAAACCACAGGTCATTCCACGAGTACGTCCTTATCTGCCATGCCAGCAGCCACAGATCGGTGTTGATCGTCTCCAGTTTCGTCACCACCTCATTGGCAATGTAATACCGTTCCGCCGATGACAGTAGGTTTACCTTATGCTTCTCATTCACAGACTTGCCGGTGACATCATAGCCACTCACGTTGTATGTGCCGCTCGTTACCAGTTGTTTCATGAACGGATAGAGCGAAGCCATTTGCGTGGCAGCATCCGTCAGTTCATCAGACACCAAGAGAGCAATGGCCGTTCCTTTCAGATGACCGGGCAGCGACTGGCGCAACAGGCTCATGTTTCGTGGAATCTCTACTGTTGTCAGTTCTGCCGCTCGCTTGATCTGATAAAGGTTCTGCATGGCTCCTTGTGCATTGGAGAGATACGTCAGCATCTTGTCTTCCACCTTGTGCATTCTGTCCATCGCCACAGTGACTGCCGTTTCCGCAGCAATGATTTTCTTCTGTGTCTTCTCGCGGTCCTTGAATATCTTTTTCAGCATTCCGCTCTGCGCTATCACTGCACCCGTCAGCGTCGGGTCCGTCTGTTGTGCCATCATAGGGCAGAAAGTTAAACTACCCAACAATGATATGATGAAGATTCGTTTCATAAGCCCACCCCTTTCTCTCGGCGGTCAGCCAGATTCCGATCTCTTGCAAACTTGTTTTCTACCGCCACAACTTCCATCTGTTTACCCATCAGCTGGTCGTTCCAGTCCTTGTAGTTCGCAGCAGCCTTCCATTCACCTACATTATAGCGGATGTGGATATGCTTGCGAAGCTCACGGATGGACAGCTGTTCATTAGCAATGGCAAAGTTCTTCGCGCCAACAGTAATCTTCACCTTGTCCTCTTCCTTATGCACATTCAAGCGGATGCCCTCCAGCAAGGCAGCCATGCGGATTCCATAGATACGCCCGGCAAGGTCATTATCAAAACAGTCCATCGCCTTGGCTTCCGGGTAATGCGCCATGATACCCTTGATCTGACTGTCGGAGAACGTGCCACCCAACGATACGAATACCGAATGAGTACCATCTAAGCGAAGGTGATTCAGCTGATAGAACGCCATGATGTCGTAGGCACTTTCAGCGAAATAGATATTTCTGATGTCTGTAGGCTCTCCACCTTGTGAGAGATCAGCAATCCATGCCCCCGTCGTCGAGTTAGTACCAGCTGCCTTACTCTTGAATGAGCCAAAGCCACGGATTTCATAGCCCACCACCTTGTCCTTGCCAGCCTCCGTATAAGGGAAGCCGATGTTGAACTGCTTGTAGGTGGTATGGCTGTTGTCCCTTATTTGCTTGATAAATGGTGCGAAGGCACTCACCGTCTCCTCGTTGATGCCACGCTGGGCAAAGAACGCCATCACTTCAGAAGGCGCACCATTAACATCCTTCGTTTCATAGCGTTTCGGATCAAACACGGTATTACCCGTGTACCCAGCTTTCGCAAGATACTGGCTATCTCCATAGTCAGGAATCGGCTCATTGGCGAAGTGGGCCATCACCTTGCCGATGATTTCCCACTCGTTTCTTCCAGACTCGTGGAAGCTGCTAAGGTTCTCACGTATCAAAGAAACCACATCACCGCCTCTTGCCCCGTTACGCCGGAAATAAGTTTGCGCCGCCTTCTCCTTCGGGTTCTTGATGATGAGCTTGTCCTGATGACCCGTGGAGTCAGACAAGACCATTTCAATGTATCTTCCCACACCGGCCGAGCGGTCGAGACGATAGCCCAGATAATAGGCAATATCATCTACGCCTACCTTTGTTTTCAGGTCTTTGTAGTTTACACTCTGTTTCATAACTGCCTACAAGTATAAAGGGTTATATTTTCATACGATGAGCATGCTGCTGTGTCTGTGCCATGACCACATCGCCAAAACTTTTTTCCAGCGTATGGGAGAGCAGACGCGCCTTCTCCGTTTCTTCCGAGAGAGAGAAATAAAGGATGCCCACATTTCGGTCAATCGGTTTGAGTCCCAAATCTTGACCTTGGAATGAGGCTCGCACCGCATAGTCGCCATCATTCTGCTTGATGATGGAGGCGTTCTCAAAGACGACCTTGTCCTTGGGAATGTCGGTAGAAAGGTTTCTGTTTTTATCGAGCAAGGGCTCTTCCCCCAACGCCATTTTCTGCTTGTCCACCTCTTCCAGTACCATATTAGCAGCCTTGTTCACGTCGGCCATCACCGACACGATGAACTTAGGATTTTCCTTGAGAGTGGAGATCCAACTATCGAGGTAAGCCGCATTGTTGTCCAGAATACGCTTGTCAAAGCCCATCGAGTTGCCTACCATCGCTGCCGTCAGCTCAGCTACCAGTTCCTCCTTGGCATATTTCGCATCGCCGAACTTCTCATGGCTGCCCCTGTTCAGCCGAGGTTCCGTACCGGTGGAGTGAGCCATCTCGTGCAGGGCCGTGGAGTAGTATTCCATACCGTCCTTATAGACCTCTTCCAGTGTCTTGCCGATGTTGAACTGCTCTTTCTTTGGAATGACGATGATATCCTTGGAGGGAGAGAAGTATGCACCGGGTACCTGCTTATCATATTGGATAGGACAAATCCACTCCTGCTTCTCAAACATACGGTCGAGAGCCTTGCTGGTAAACATCCCCTCGGCATCACGCAGCTCCGGTGGGGCAAACAGCTTTTTGAGAGCTTCCATCTTGTCAGGCTTCACCTCAGCCAGATTGGTCTGATCGACATTGAACACATTGAAGGCTTTCAGGAAAGGAATGGTCTGCACCTGCATCCGCTCTGCAAGGCTCATCTTGCGGTAGGCCTCTTTAGAAACTTTCTTACCATCCTTGTCCCTTGCCATGATATCCCAGTAGAGCACTGGCATAGCCGACTCACCTTTCTTCACATGTGCTCCCATGTCGTTGGCCTGCTTGAAAGTGAGGTACACGGGCATGGAGTAGCCACGGAGAGCCGTGTCCAGTTGGAGGAAGAAAGAGTTACTTCCCGAATATCCACGCCCGGATACATTCTGCGGCATGGCACCAGGAGCAGTAGCACTGCCAATCCACCCCTTGCGCCAGCTAACGGACTTCATCTGTTCCATACGCTCAATCATCATCTCCGTGAATCTGTCCACGGCTTTCTGACCGAGCGTCTTTGTTTCAGTTCCAGCTGTAGTCATAGTCGTCCTCCGCCAAGATTTGCTTATCCTGCATACTCAGTTCCACCGACTCCATATAGAACTCCGCGGTATCTTCGCTGGGATGGGTGTTGTGTTCCTTGCACCACTGCATGAAGTCGTCCGCATGTTCACCTTCAAGCGTGAACTGCAGCCATCCTATCCGTCTGTCCTGTTTGAGCTGGACCAGCTCTTCAAAACTATATGCCATTTTCTTTGAATTTATGTTATCTGTGTTCATTATAGAAATCCGCCCAAGGACTACATTTTCAGTCCATTGCTGATAGCCTGCTTCTGACCCGACAGCACCTTGATGTCCTCTGAGAGATACTTGGCTGCCAGCTGTTCACGAGTGACGGTCTTGGCTTGGAAGAGAGAAAAGCCGTCGTCAAAGGAAATCGCCTTCTTGTCCGTGCGTCCGTTCTCGCCCACGGCTGCTGAAATCTTCCACTTGCCGTCCATGTTGTCCTTTGCCACCCGAATATCCTCCACTTTGATGTTGGCAGGGAGCTGATAGACGGCGTAGGCCGATGCCAGGTGCAGCCGTTCGCCAAAGTTCTTTTCCACCAATGCCGCCGGTGTCGTCACGCGGTCGAAGAAAGCACTCTGGTCTTCTTTGGTCATAGGAGCCGACATTCGCTGGTCGCCCACCTGGGCATAGAGCTTGTACTTGCCATAGTCAGCCCGCTGCTCATCTTTCTCCTTATACACTGTCATCTTGTCAATCACCCTGCCGTCAGATAGGATGTTGGCGGCCTTGTACTCCTCGGCAGATACTTTGGGTGCCAGCTTTGTGGGATAATATTTCTGCATCATATTCTCCACCTTCGCTTCCCGTTTCTGATAGGCAGCGATGTCGACAGCGTCCATCTTCATGGGGTTGAGCTGCTTCCCATTGAGCTGCGCCACATAGAACCAGTCGGCTGGATTCACCTTGGACTGGAAGGCATGGGCATGGGAAACCTTGTCGCCATTGACCGTAACCATCTGCGGCTCACGCGGCTGATGCTCCTGCTTGACGGTTTCCGTTTTTTCCACCGATTTTCCTTCCTCTTTCTTTTCCTGTGCTGTCGTTTCCGTTTTCTCAGACACGGCTTTCTCCACATTTTGCTTCTTCTCCAGACTGTCCACGATAGCCACACGAAGACCAGCCCGGATGAGTTTGGGCAGATTCGTGTCCAGCGCATGATGGGGAAATGTAACCTGCAGAGAGCCGTCTTCTGCCTTGGCAGGCTTGTTCGCTTTGAGCCCCAATGTGTCAGCCACCTTGGAGGCATCAGCGTTCAAGGTTGTGTAGAAGTCTCCCGTTCTGAAGAGCAGGATGGCATCAGGGTGCATCTCCTTCATGTTCTCGTACAGCTCTGCCAGCGTCTTTGACTTCGGGAGCTTTGTCGTTTTCTTTGCAGCTTTTTTCTCGGTTTGAGCCGTCGGCTCTTCCTTCAGGGTAGCTTGCTGCTGCACCTCTTCTTTTTTCTTACTTGCCATATTGTTGTCAATTAAAGGGTAAATATCCGACTTCCATTTGTTGGGCGTGAATTTATGCGTATCACCGAGTACCGCCATCAGCGTGTCCTGTCTGCCCATTGCTTCATATGCGGCCATTGCCGTATGCCCGGTGTCGAGTACATTGTCAATGAGTATGGGTATCTTGTTCCTGGGTAGCCTGCGGATGCGATAAAAATAGAGCGGCACCTCATCGAGCGAGCCATTGGCCTTCTTCACCAGATAAAGCGGATCGTGGGTATTGCTTGCCAGCGCGTCGATGACAGGCAGATGCAGTGCTTCGCTTATTTTCTCGGCCAGCGTCTTGGTGTAACCGGCCCTGCCGGTGCGGTTTGGGATAGGTACCAGTACCACCTGCTTGTCTTTAGGCATGACATTCCTGACTGCCGCAGTCATCATCGCCGCAGCCTTGGCAATGGCCATGTCGTCCCCAGCTTTCACCTTTCGGGCAATAGGAGCAACTTTGGCATAGCCAGCCACGGAGCTGACGATGTAGTCGAAATCAAGATTTTTATATTTCTTTCTACCCACCTTGCTTGTCGTGATATGCTTTAACGCTACAGTTCTACAACAGAAGAACTCGCCAATAGAGAGGAATGTTAAAGCACTCACTGGCTCTTATGAAAGTGACAAGCCGGGAGCAGAATATTAAAGAATCCCTTGTTGGGAGGATGGTTATTCGTCTTGTGCTATCGAATCAAGCCAGTATGCTGTTTCTTTTCGATAGACTCCGAGGGGTTGTTGGTCATGGCTTGGCGTTCCACCACTTTCTGGTATTCCCAGCGGTTTTCGTCGGTCATCACATAACCCATAAAATCCTCGTGAGCATCATCGTAGCGCATCTTTTGCAATTGTTCCCACTCCCTCATGTCGCCGTTGACAATTTTGAAGCCTTGTGGCTCACGTAGGTCAACGCCCACCGTTACCTTGGTGTCGCCGAGAGCCAATTCCACAGGTTTACCTTCCTGCAAAGCCTCCTTTTGATTGGCACCCAGCTCGATGTCCTTCACTTTATCTCGTGTTTGTAGTTCTGTCTCGATAGGAATGCTGGTCACATTACGGTGCATGAGCGAGTTCGTTTCCTTATCCAGCTGAACAAATCTTACTTTCCTTTCTCCCTCCACGTCCACTTCCTTGCGTATTACCTCGCCAGACAGCACTCGTTGGAGCTCATTTTGGTTAAGTCCTAATTCATTGGCAACCTCTCTACGGAGTGGGTAAGTCATCAGTAACACTTGTTCGTTATCATCCAGTACGAATTGGGCTTTCATCGGTAACTGTATCACCTTGCCATTTGATGTTTCCGTGTTGGCTATGAAAACAGGCGTTACCTCTCCACAAAGCAGCGGAACTTTCAGAGCATCAGGCATCAACGCCAGTTTCTCCTCGTTGATACCCAACTGCTTCAATTTGTCTAAAACAGTTCCTTGGGCTTGAAAAGTAATCACATCTTCCATACGTTAAATGTTTGAAGGTAAATTTGTAAACGAAAAACCCGAAAAGAGGGCACCGCACTGAACAAAATTATCAAAAGAAGATGAATATAAGACAACGATACCGATTATTTCTGATTGTCACTGCTGCCATGTTTTTTAGTAGTGATATGGCAGCACAGTTCTTTACCCTCAGACCACAGATAGTTACAAAGCAGAAAATGGCTGTAAAACAAAGAGTTACGACACAACAAAAGGACACTATAAAGGTTCGTCCTATGGATATTTCGTTCCAGACAGGAAACGGCATGGAAGTGAGTATCGAAAAGGATGTACCACTGTTTGTCAACGTGAAGGACTCCCTGCTTTTTGGCTTGATTAGTCAGCGTATGAATGTTTGCTTACCTCTTGACTTCCTGAAACTCACTTCTGCCTATGGTTATAGAAAAGACCCTGTGAGCAACTGCACTGTCTTTCATAACGGCATCGACCTGCAATGCAACCATGCCCATGTCTATGCTATGCTGCCTGGTATCATCAAGAAAGTACACTATGGGAACAAAGGCTACGGCAACTATATCGTGTTGGAGCATGGCATCTTTGAATGTCTGTACGGACATCTTAGCATGATAACCGTCCATGAGGGCGATGCGGTGACGGCAGGAACCATCGTGGCAATATCAGGGAATACAGGTAAAACTACAGGACCACATCTACACATCAGACTACGAAAGGAAGGCAGAAGTGTGGACCCTAACCACTTCGTTGATTATCTCAAAGTCTACATCACTGAATTACAAGATAAAATGGCATATCTCCGCTTCGGCACAAAGCCAGACCGAGCGTTGAACATCAAAAACCTGATGGCCGTTCTCCGTCAGTATGATGTGAAGTTCCCCCAAATCGTAGTGGCACAAGCCCTGCTTGAAACAGGTTACTTCACTTCCAGAGTCTGTCTTGAAAACAATAACCTCTTTGGACTACGTCGTCCCAGCAACGGCAACTACTACACATTCAGCTCATGGGAAGAGAGCGTCAAAGCCTATAAAGACTATGTGCAGTACAAATATAAGGGCGGCAACTACTACGATTTCCTGAACAGAATCGGGTATTCGGAAGATTGTGAATATATAAATAAAGTGAAGCAGGTTGCTTATAGCTTATAATTTTTGTGACCACAGAAAAAATTTTGAATGGTCGAGCATTGAAATACATTTTTTCTAAAAAAATATATAGTCAAAACTACAACTTTTCTAAAAAAATATATATCTTTGCACAGAAAATAATCTCTGCGGCAACAGAGATTACTAACCGAGTCAGATGACTCATAAAATTATTAAGTATGAAGCATAATAATTTCGATGCAAAGGTAAACAATTTACCTGAGAAAGCAAAACGAAAAAGAGTAACTAACCCAGATGAATGCAAATTCGATCTTGGCGATGACATCACCAAGTTGTTTATGGGCTTCCATGAAGCCCTACCCTTGTACCAGCAGGAGTTAGGTTTGACTGCACCCGAAGACAGAGTGAGGACACAAGCTGCTGTTACTCTACAGTCGAAGGTGATGCAGTGCTGGCGTAGACATTTTGGGGACAATGTCAAACGTGGCAAATACGATAGACTCTTTTTGTTTAACAAGGGCTATGTCATTTTGTTTAAGAAGTTGGGTAGAAACGGTATGCCGATGAATATCAAGACCAAGAATTCCACGAGTATTGGAAACCAATATCAGGGGAACCTGTTTGGCCCAGATGAGGATGGAAACTCGCCCATTTTGTTTTTTGGTTATACTACTAACGATTTTGGTGTTATTGTTCATCCACGCATTGTTTACATAGACGAGGAGAAGGTGAAGTGGATCATTGATGAAGAAGGTATTCAAGATAATACGCTTCCCCAATTAGACTTTGCACCGACACCGCCTACAGGTGGAGTCTCTGTAAAGAAAAGTGCAAAGGCCCTTATCAAGAAAGTAGAATAATAGATAGAGACACCTTACTCTTGTCATATACTTTATATTAATAATAAAACGATATGAACATAAGTCCAAAACAACTAACATTTGCAAGGGAATACCGAGGGTACACCCAAAGTGAGCTGGCTTCTCGTATCGTAGGTTTATCCCAATCCAACTTATCTAAATTTGAGAAAGGTATAGAAGTACTCTCTGATGAAGTTTTAAAGAGAATCATAGAATTTTTAGGTTTCCCTGAAGGATTTTACACATTATCTATATCCAATAACGTGGAGAATGCCCACTACAGGCGCAAATCAGGCATGACTAAAAGAACGAAAGAAGATATAGAGAAATCTAACAAGCTGATAGGGTATATTGTAGACCAAATGGCTGATTCTATAGATTTTCCAACTTTTACACTCAAGACAATTGACTTGGAGGATGACTTCACTCCTGAATATGCTGCTCAGTTCACTCGTAGATATATGGGCATTATACAAGGAACGGTCAAAGAAATTTGTACCATGCTCGAACGATATGGTATCATCATTGTGGAACAAACTTACGATAAGGAAAATTTTGACGGCGTGTCCTTCCTTACCGACAAGGGCATACCTGTGATGGTGATCAATCGAGATTTCAGTAATGATCGGAAGCGACTCACCATTGCACACGAGTTAGGGCATATTGTGATGCACCTATCCAGAGAATTTGCCATACCCGAATATCGGGACAAGGAAGACGAAGCTTTCCGATTCGCTTCCGAGTTTTTGATGCCTGAAAAAGAAATCCGCAACTCTCTCTATGGCCTTCGTCTCTCCAGTCTGATGCCTCTTAAGCTACATTGGCTTACATCTATGGCTGCTATTATCAGGCGGGCATGGTCGTTGGGATGTATAGATAAAAATAGATATCAATATCTTAACATTGAGTTGAGCCGACACCATTATAAAAAACATGAGCCGGGTATGGTTTTCTTAGACTTACCTCAAAGTTTCACGCAAGCTTATCAACTCTTCAAGACAGAGTTGGGCTACACAGACTTTGATTTGTCACGAGCTTTCCAATTACCAATAGATGTTATCCAACGTTTTTGTGGAAATGCTCCACAACTAAAAGTAGTATCTTTAAGAAGATAAGAACAGAACTTAAAACATCAAACCAATATATGGACAAATACGAACTGGTGAAGAAGCTGAAAACCCTGCAGGGGCTGACCGACGACGAGAAGGCGGCGCTTATAGGGCTGCTTCGGAGCCACAAGAAATATGGGCTGGTGTGGGAGGACAAGCCCGAGGCCGTGGAGGCGCAACTCGAAGAGAAACTACCTGCGCTTACCGAGGTGAAAGAGCGTGCTATTGTGGGTGACACGGAAACCGAGCATTATCCCAACCACATCCTGATAGAGGGCGACAATCTGCACGCCCTCACCGCCCTCAGCTACACCCATGCTGGGAAAATAGACGTATTCTATATCGACCCGCCCTACAACACGGGTAACACAGTTCTTTCAATTTGCTCAAGTAAGATACAATGTTACTGTAATAATGCTATATGTATGGGGTAATACGTATAGCACAAATACTTCGCATATTGTCCACTAATAAACCCCCTCTGCCCATTATAGCAAAGGATAGCAGCCAATCCCAGCCAAACCCCAATCACATTGTACTGGTACATAAAAAGGGAGGCCAAAAGACATTTCGCTACATTGTGTTTGCGAAACACGTAAAACGTACAAACCAGCAGTATTCCTGAATATTCATAATCGACGTGTAGCCACATAGCGATGCCACAGACTGCAACTATCAAGACGCAACCGGGCAAAAACTTCTTACCAATATTGCTTAACCCCTCTATTGCCACCAGTCCCAACAGCAGGGTGAAGAACACATTATGTGTATTGTCATGATTCAGTAGCCACCACGGAATATCCGACACAAGAGCAAAAATGAAAAGACTCAGCGCATATTTCCTTACGGAACGGGTATGCACATACCCCTCCACCAGCAGAAATGAGAAGATTGGAAAAGCCATCCTACCCACCGTTCGCATGGCATCGTAGGCAATGCTTTCGTCCATTAGATAGTAGGCTATGTGGTCTAATGTCATGGACACCAATGCAATTACCTTCAATGCGCTTCCTGACAACCCTTTACCTTGAACGAGGATCATGTCACTTTGTTTTCTTTTCTTTGCCCAATAACTCCGCAATCATCGCATCCACCTCGTCATTGACACGCTTGAAGTTACGCCCCAGCATGATTTCCTTCTCACGGTTGGAGGCAAACTGATAAATCTTTGGCAGGTCGGCATACAGACTTTCCTCCTGTTTGATTTGTTCCATATCAAAGTGGGTCTTACAGAAATACTTCGAGGTCTTGAACTCCTCCGACTTCTCAATGTCGAAGCCCTGCATCATGCTGCCTTCCGTCGGAGTAAAGTCACGAGCTGACTGACCAGCGAGCCAACCAGTCGCCATGTCCGCTATCTTGGCAGCAGGGACTAGGAAGTCCAACCGCTCCGAGATAGATGTGGAAACCTTCTGGTCATTGATGGTAATAGACCTGGACGTCTGCTTCGCTTTACCGAACACATCATTCTGCGCCCATTCCAGCGTCTCCTTGTTGCGGGCGGCACCCATGAAAATGTTACCGCAAGTGGTAATAATCTTCTGCATCCCATTCTTGCCATAGTCCGCCTCCAGCTGTGGCAACTCTTGAAAACCAAGCGTCACTGCTACCTTGTTGCTTCGCGCCGTACCGATCAGTCGGTCAATCTTATGAAAGTACAAGGTTGGCAACTCATCCACGATGATGGAAACAGGGATATTCCCTCTGCTGTTCACACGGGTCACGAGACGGTTGAGCACCAACGCATTCAGTGCCCCCACAATCTGCTCTTTCTCCGGGTCGTTGGCAATCACGAGATAGGAAGGGCTGGCAGGGTCTGAAATCTTCAGGTCGAAGTCATCCCCCGTAAATATCCAGTAGGCTTCCGGTGAAACCAAGCGAGCTGCATTGACACGGAGCGTACCCACCATACCTTCGAGTTGGTCCATCGCTTTGTTGGTATAAGCCGACTGGAACGGAGCCATGAGCGAGAGTATTTTCTGATCCTGCATCAGGATGTCAAATACGTCACTGTACTGCTTACCTAAGAAGGATAGTACATGTGGCATATCCGAATATTCTCCTGTAATGGTGTCAGGCTCCACTACCTGCCCCTGCTCATCCTCATACCAGGACGAAGCGATATGCACTTTCTGTCCGTTACGGCTGATATAAGTGAAATCATTCAGATCCACGAACATGCCATCCTCATCCACCGACACATCGTGGCTCAGCTCATCCACAAAGTCAAGAATCATGTTACCGTTCTTATCGACAGCTCGGTAGTCATGCCAGTTCTTTGTCATCAGCCTTAGTTTCTTCCCCTTGTATTTGATGTAACGAGTGAGTTTCTTGCCGTCCTTGAACCCCGTTGGATGGAAGTTGACGAAGAAATAGATGATAGCCGAAAGGAAATTGATGGCCGAGTTCTGAAAAAACGCCTCCGAGCCGCCTTTCTTGTCGCCCCCCTTGTTAAGCGATTCAAGCAACGTTGCAGCTGTCTCTGCCGCTGCTGCCAAGTCAGGGATATACTTCCGTTGTATAGGGTTGATACGGTTGGAATACTCCACATCGGTAAAGTTCACGATGTGGAAACCACAGTTTTCCGGCAGCCTGCCAAGTCTCTTGTTTTTGCAGTACTGATAGAATAGCGTCTTTCCCAATGTTGGAAACTTATAGTCATACACCATCATGGCAAAGCCTTTGGCCGCATGCTGACGGATAAATGGGTCGATGATGCCAAACGACTTACCAGAACCGGGCGTACCCAGTACAATGGTTCCACGGAACGGATTGATGATGTTAATCCATCCCTTGTGCATGCGTCCCTTGAAATAGTAGATCATCGGGATATTGACAGAATAAGGATTCTCATTCAGGTCCTCCGACTGCTGGAACGACTCATTCTCAAAGTTGAAACGGTCTTCACCCAATTTGTAATTGTAGTAGCGAGAGATACCATCTAACCCCTGATGCAGAAGCATCGTACCGATAATGGAAGTCATGGCGTAGAGCACGCGATTGGTAGGGAAGCCAAATGAAACTCCGCCCCAGACGCCTTTATGAAGCATCATGCAGAGCGCGATGAACGTAATGCCGATGCCGATAGGGTAAAGCACCATTGTCTTGACGTTGAACTTCAACGCCTTCTGTGGACGTGTACCGATGCAGGTCACACCAATACATATCAGTTCGATGAGCTTACACGATGCTACATTGTTGAAAACCTTGAAGCGTGTGATGAGTTCCAGGATAAATCCCGTCACACGGTTGTCCGCCGTGATGGGGAGATTCATGATTAGCTCTACAATCAAGAAAAGGTAGATGCAACTCCTGAACGTGTTGTACATCTGTTGTTGTTCCCTTGTCTCTTCTACTGCCATGATGCTACTTTTGAGAATTAAGAACCGGGAGGAACGCCATTATCTGTTCACCAATGCCGTCGGCATGAAGAATATCCTTATAGTCGATGTTGAGTGTGACGACACGACCAGAAATCTGTTCCTCCGAAATCTCCAGTTTCAGCACCTTTTCTTCAGGAAAGGTCAGCTTGTCGAGTACCAGCACGTTACGATATGCCTTCTTGAAGCTCTTGGCACTGTTCAGGGAATAGACTGGAGTCAGCTCAATTGTCTGCGAATTGGTGGCCTTCAGCTCCTTCTTGTCCGTGAGTTTGATGCGTACCTCACTGATGTCATACTTGATTTTGGTGGCATTGTAGAGTGAATAATCGATGAAGAAATAATCACCGATGCTGAAAATGTTGTTCACTCTTGCCCTAATGCCATACTCATGGGAACGGATATGCTTTTGCGGTTTACTGGCAAAGATAGCCCAGGCGTAGGCTGCCATTTCTTTACGTGGCATCGTCACGTCGGGATTCTCATATCTGCCCATATCCCTGGTCTTGATGCGATAGATGGAGTTGGCTTTCGCTGGTCCGGCAGTATAAACCACGTTGAGTTGTACGATATGTCGCTCACCGATAACGGTAACTGTACCTACCAACTCATTGTCGTACATTCTCCTGGAGGGTTTAATACGCACGATATTGTCCGTACACTGGTTACCTACAATCTTGTTCGTCGAAATGTCCACGAGCTTGATATTCTCTGGCATCAGCAGATGCGTTGTCACCTCTTCGTTGACAAACACCACATCCTTGCGTCTGTTCTCGTCAAAGATGTAGCTGTCCGTGAGCCTTGCGTTGCGGATATATCTCACCGAAACCGAGTCTGCCTCAATGTTCTTATACATTTTCTGTGCCTGAAGGCTGCCACACAATCCCATGAGGGCAACCAAGATAACTAAAAACTGCTTCATATTTTCTAATGTTTGATGAATTGTTGAATGCTACTCAGCATTGGTATTGACCAGATAGACGATGGTGTTGTACTTGATCCGTGCCTTGTTCTTTCTGATATTGGCAGACACGGCAGAGGTTGCTGACTGGTACATGTTCTGTAGAGCCTGCAGAGCCACTGCCTCAGAACTCAGTCCGCCGCCATACCCACCGTCGAAGTTGATATTGCTCTGCAAGGCGTTCGCCTTGGCATCCTTCATCAAGTCACGGAAGGCCGATTCCGGCACATAAAAGCCCTCCATGCCGTCATTGTCATAGACGGATAGTCCCACCTTGATGAACTTATCTTTAACCAAGATGCTGGTGATGGAAGCCATAACACGCTGCTGACCGAATCCCGTCACCGTACCATAGAGATAGGTACCCTTCTTCAGTTTAGTCCCTTTGAGTGTCACATCATCGAGGAGTTTGAAGCGGAGGCGCGTACCCTCGTGTGCTTTGGTCGTTTTGTCTATCATGGCACGGATCAACGGAACCTCCGCCGTAGACTCGGCACTGACGGTGTTGAACTTATCCGCATTACCCTCCATTACCTTCTTGACAATAGCTGGTTTCTCTTTGGGCTTACGATTAGGTGCATTGAAGGGTTGTGACACTTTTGATTCTTTGCCACTTTCATCCTCATCGCCGATGCCCATCCTCCTCTCCAAGGATTTTTGCCGGGCAAGGCTTCTCTTCTGAATCGCTTCCACCTCCCTTGCATAGTCATCCATCTCCGTTTGTCGGGAACTACGGCCATAGCTGCTGCCAGAACCGTATCTGGATGCACCGCCGTAACTTCCACCCTCATAGGCATTGATGTGCTTCCGAGACTGTTCCAGTCGTTGTTGCAAGGCTTCCATGTCCTTCTGCCGCTGTGCATTGATAGCATTTTGCCGGTCTATTTCATCCAGCTCATGCTCTTGATAACTGTTGCTGAGCGAGTCTTGCTGTGGCTGGTCCTCACCGATGCCGTTCACTGCCGATGCCGCATCTTCCTCGTTATAGCGTTTGTTCATCTCCGCCATCTTGTCCCCCATTTCATCATTGGCTGCTGTGGGCAGCGAAGCGTTGATACTGTCGGTGGCAACACCCTTCTGGGCATCGCCCTGCCCTCCGAACACACCAATCAGCTCATAGCCTAAGAACAAGATGGGCAGGAGAATGGCCAAAGGAAAGATATACTTGGGCTGCTTGAAATCGATGCGCCACCAACTCTTGCCCTGTGACAAGGGTTTCACCTCTGGAGGTTCTTTCGGACTTGTCTTTTCCCTTTCGTCGGACTCTTCCTTATTTTCGCCCTGCGCTTCTGCATTAGCCTCCGTCCGTGCAGCGTCCGACGGATCATCCTCCTTTCTCAGTCCAACTTTAAGCAAGAATTTCTTAATCAGTTCTTTCATATCATTAATGTTTTAAGTTTGTCACTATCATTTCGAGCTGCCTATATTTATAGATGATAAGCGTGGAATCCTGATGCGTCTTGATAGGAATACGCACCAAGGAATCCAGTTCCCATTTCAGCTGCTGTCCTCGCAGAGCCAGTTGTCCGACCTCTCGAACCTGTACGTTCTTGCCGTTCTGTATGCTCTGCAGTCCGGCGAACATAGGCTGCACATTCTCTATCTCCCCCACAATATCCTTGCTGGGTTGCGGAGTATAGAGTGACACGACTATCCCCAAGCAGAGCGAACAGACCAGCGCACCGATGGTCATGGCTGCCGTACGCTTTGGGTGTTTCACAGCCCATGCGTTGGCAGCATCTATCCGTTCCCGTATCTTCCATTGCAAAGAGAGCTTCTTTACAAAGGACTCCAGCTTCCCCTTGGTTTCCTGTTCCCATCTGGCCTTGACCTCTTTCGCACGTTTTATTTTCTTCTTCATACCCTTAGTAGTCTAAATCCTTGTTCTCCAATGTTCTCCAGTTGGTAATCAGCAGACCGTGCGGATTGTTCCTTGTCCGGGGTACATTCTCAATGCCGCCCACCGTAATAAGAGAGCGTTTCATGTCGCGTGAACGACGTTTAATAATCTGCGTACCGTAGTATTTGAACTTTCGAGTGTGTTCGTCCAGCTTGATGGAGTCACAGATGATCATGCACACGGCCGAAGAAGAGACGATATCTGAGTAAAAACCATTTTCCTCCATCGCCTGTTTCTGTTTTAGAGCCGTACCGTCCGCCATATACATGGCTTTGGACAGTGTCCATTTGATATAGTCGTCATCGGGTGGCAGATTGAAGAAATACTGATGGAAGAGCTGGATGTGTGCTTTTGCCTCCATGACAAAATTCGCCTCTTGCTTACTCCTTTCAGCGAGGAAAGGAATGTCGCCATCGAGGACATAAATCTGATTACGCTCTTCCGTTACCAACTTGGCACAGTAGAAGATGCAGCAGGCACAGACCACCGTACTGCCGATGATGGTCAGCAGTACAGTTGTCAGTGCGAGCCTTGTTTTCTGTTCCAAACTTTGTATTAACATATCCTGTCGTTTTTAGTTTATTTTCCTCTGTTGTAAGAATCTCTCATGGAGCTGCCCATCTTCGATGCCGCCTTGCCAGCAGAGCTTTCTTTGAACATGTGTTTGGCCTCCTTCGCCATCCCCGAGGCAGCGCCTCCCATGACTCCAGCCATAGTAGCCACTCCGCCATCGGAATAGCCACTTGCACCGCTCACAGCTCCTGCCATACCAGCCGCGCCAAGATGCGCCGCACCAGAGACTGCCGCGCCCGCCATTGGTGTAGCCACTGAAGCGATACCCACTCCAGTAGAAGCGGCACTGCCCACAGCTCCGCCCACGGCTCCTGCTACGACACCTCCGGCTGCACTGCCAGCACTTGAACTCACACCCCCTGGAATTAGCCATGATGCCACTTCAGGGACGAAACGGATGATATAGGCACCCACCAGCATACCCATAGCATACATGCAGTTGGAGCCGATGCCCTGAATGCCCAAAGCGCCTATCTGTCCCCAAGAGTTCACCTGCCCCTGCAGAAGCCTGCCATAGGCATTGAGGTCCTCTCCGAGGTTATACATCAGGATGAAGTCGATATAGTACAGGCACATATAGGTGACAAATCCCCATAGCGACAAGGACAGATATTTGCTGATCCATTGCGACCATGCACTGCTCCATGGCGGTACTATCGAGAGGGCGAACATGATGGGGGCAAATGTGGCCAGTATAGCCATGAAAATACGCTGGGCTACCAAGATGCCATAATACGACATCTGGAATATCAGTTCACCGATGAAACGTATCACGTCGTTTATCCATTCCGACACTTTTGTCTCAGCGGCTACGGTGGCTCGCTGCGCATAGTTGTTGATGGTCGTGCCCAGATTTTCCATGTTGTAGATGAGCTTATCCCACCAATGGGCATCCTCCCCAATGGTCTGTACCTGCTTCGCTGTCTCAATACTGTCCTGCACCTGTCGGAGTCGTTTGAGATAGTCCGACTGCTTCTGTGCTACTTTGAGTTCCAGCGCAGCCACTTCCTTGTTCTTGCTGCTCGCCATCTGTTTGGTGGTCGCCTCCAACGCTTTACCCGGTCGGGCCAGTTCCTGACAGATCCAAGAACTGTAAGTGATGCAGATGGACAGTCCCACGATGCGGAGAAGTTTCATTACGTCCATCGCCCTACGCCCAAGCATCATCATCCAGCACTCGTAGGAACCCACACAAAGGGCGAGGCACAAGCCTATGACACGGGCGTAGCCCACGGTGTTGCCCAGCACCGCCGACTTCGGAAAAGTTTCCATCGCCACCAGCAGCTTCTCAAGGCTTTGGTCGATAGAGGGCAGTCCCATGGTGAGTAGCTGACTTGCAATATTCATCAAAATATCTGTAACCATAATTTTATCGTTTGTAATAGTTTTGCGCCATGCCTACAAGATGCGCCACGCGGCTGACAATTTCCTCCATCTGTTTCTTATATTGTTGGTAGGCTTTCTGCCGTTTGGCGTTTTCAAGTTCATATCCCACACCCGTCCGATGGATATAGGCTATATCCTGGCAAATCATCTCGTTCTGCCGGGTCAGCTCATCGACCTGAAATTTCAGTTTGCCGCTGCTCCTCTGCATACAGAAGAGCAGTCCGTCGGAAATAGATTTCTGCATGCGTTCGAAGTCGGCTTTGAAGGCGGAATAAACCAAATCGATATTCCTGTCAGCGGCACGCGCCACTTCCTCCTTGTAGAGTTCTTCTATCTTCGCACGTTCCTGCTCGGTTTCCTTCATCTTCTGTCGTTGCGTCTCTTCGGCGGTGATACGAGTGGGCATGATGCGTTTCACGCTGGACTTACTTTCCTTAAACCTAACTCTCCAGCCAGATTTGAGAAATCTCCATTGCCAGTAAGCCTCACCGCCGCTATATTTCTTGTGTAATAAGTAATAATACCATGCAGGAGCAAAGTCCCATGGTCCGTTCTCCATTGACTTCCACTGCTTTTCCTTCTGGTCATCGTAGGTCGGATGCTGTGCAAATGCGGACAGGGAAAGATAAAGTAACCCAGCCGTGATGAATAGAAATTTTCTCATATACTGTTCCATTTGTTAATTACTCCTTCTGCTATTTTGTCTGTCACCTCACTGTTGAGGATGTCCCAAATATAATCGTATCTGACCCCGCCGACGGTAATGATGCTACACCAGACGTTGGCACCGTCGATGATACCTCTCATGTTCTCTATGGAAGTCTTCAACTCCATGATAAGGTGAAGCTTCTCGTCCATTGAGGCCTTCATTACATTGACACCGCTGGCGGCAAGTGATGCATAAAGGGCTTTGATGTTTTTGATTTCTCTTGCACAAGCCATATTCGCTTCTGTATAGTACCATGCCACCATCGGCTTCTTGGAGGTATATTGAAAAGTGGAGCGTGTAAACTGTGAGTACTCCTGTATCAGGCGATACATGCTGTTGACTGTCGAACCCAATGCGCTGGCTAAGATGACGTAGGAATAGCCATTATTCAATTTGCTGTCCAAGGTCGTTCTGACATCATTGAACTTGGTAGCACCCTTTGTGATGATGCTCTGTTCTCCAAAACTCGTTGCCACCTTTGCCAAGGCCTTGTCCTCTTCACCCTTGATGAGTTTATGCAGACTGATAAGGGCTTCAATGGTTAGCGGATCCCTCGGCGTCGGTATAACATCGGCAAAGATGGGAGCTGCTACCATGAAGCACCATAACAACAGCCCATATCTTTTTATATTCCATGCCTTTTTCATAAGCCAAACTTTTTTAGACACCCAAGCCGTTCCAGTTATCAATCAACCCGTCAACGGAGTTTTGAGCCGTGATATAGGCAGCCCACGACTCCACGTCAATGGCCATGAGCACATCCCCCCAGTTGTTACCGAACTGGCACATCATCACCATAACCTCCAGCTTATAGTGGATTTCAAGCAGACGACTGTAGATCTTGTTGGCCATCGTCAGCCGCTCATAGCGGTTGAGCAGGTTATATCCGTCGTCCTTGCCATCATCTTTGGCCGTGTCCAAAGGATTGCGTACCTTGCCGTTGTTTACAATATCCACAAAGTCGTGTACCAGTCCTTGCGTCTCGGACACGAGATTGGTCATCTCATTGAGGCATACCACATAGTTCTTGCCCGGTGACTTGCCGAGCTGTTTCAGCACGATGGGCACATCCTTGAAGATGCTGGCTGTGAGCGAGACGATTTCACCGTAGTATCTGCTTTCTTCCCCAAAACCAGTGATGTTCTGCATGGAGAGTTGGTAAAGTTCCTTGATGCTTGCCATCGTAGTTGTATATTTCATCAGCTTCTCTTGCTTGGTATTGATGGAATCCAGACGCCCGTTGTGCCTGTCCTCTATGAGTTTCTGCGAAGCAGCATTGGACATAACGGCGGCCGTGGTCTTCTTGTCTATCACCACTCGCCAGCCAGCCCGAATGTTCAGCGAGGCAAGGAGCATCGCCAGAACGAAAATTAACCTTAACTTTTCCATAAGCTCATAATGTTTTGATGTTCGTTGACATGCCGCGCGAAATCGAGATATTTGCTTATCCCTGCCTTTCTGCGGTCTTTCTCTATCTCTGTGATGGCACGTTGGATGTTACCACCATAATGCTTCGTGTAAATTTTGAGGGCTTCCTTTTCCGCCCGTTCCGTGGTGTAGGCCCAGTAACATTCAGGCGGTTCTTCCACACCATACACATCCGATACCTGTCCACGGCATATCCATACCTCCTTGAAGTAATTCCGCCCCTCGTGGTTGTTAAGACTGTTGATGGTGAAGATCTGCTGTCGTTGAACCGCTGTCAGTCCGAGGATAGCCGCGATGTCATCGTACCGATCCTTGAATTTGGCCTGGTCAAGCAGAATTTTCACGTCGCTGTTGTTGATGATAGCCTCCTTGACAATGGGAGAATCAATCACGTCGTTCAGTTCCTGTGTCACTACTCCGGCGATGCCGTGGAACTTACGCACCGTCTTGTAGAGATACTTGATATATTCTGCCATCGTAGGCGAGGCGATAGCTTTCCATGCCTCTTCGATGATGAGAGCTTTTCGGCCTTTCTTGATACGCATCTTCTGGAGAAACACATCCATGATGATGAGCACCACGATAGGGAACAGCACAGGGTCATCTTTGATCTTGTCAATCTCGAAGACAATAAACCGTTCATCGAAGAGTGACTGTTCCAGATCGTTGTTCAGCGTGCACTCCAGCTCGCCACCACGGTAGAACTGTTCGAGAATGGCAGCAAAGTTGTCAATGTCGAAGGCTATCTTCTTTTCGGTCATCAGCTGTGGAATACGTTCCAGCGCATATTCATAGAAAGTGTTGAAGGACAGCTTCCTGACCGTCATCTTACGTCTGCGCTGCTCCATCTTCTCGATTTTCTGTTCGATGCGCATGAGGTAGCTGCCTTCGATAACCTCAGCCATGAGGCGCATGAGTTGACGGTTGGCAGCCACCTTCTCACCCTCCGTCGCAGCCTGGTCATTGACCAGAGCATGCAGCTTTTCTACCTGGCGCTTTGCCTTGATGTGATGCGCAACCTCGGCTTCAGAAAAGATGGTATCTCTGCTTTCTGCATTTACACTTGCAGAAGTGTTTCCCTGATATCCCTCAAAATCTTGATAGTAGCTATGCTCCACCTTCTCACCATACTTCTCATACTCACCGTTCTTTTTATCCTCCAGCAAGAGCCGGTGGCGCAACCTATCTTTTTCTTCTGCGGAAAAACCACGGAAGGGGTGGAAGAAAGCGTCATAATACTCCACGATGACCTGATTGATGATAGCATCTTCAATCTTTGAAGGCATCTCGCTTCCCTTGAAGATGAGGAAGATAAGCGATTTGAGAAAGTTCTTCTTCTCCCCGAAGTTCTGTCGGTATTCCGTCTTGGTAATCTTAAACGGATTCATGGAGATGGGATACTCTTTTGAGTAGGTGATATAGGTGCCACCGAAGTAGCTGCATATACCCTCGTAGCTATCTCCAGTATCTACCATCACCACATCCGTATTCTGCTCCAGAAGCTGGCGCACCACACTATTCATGTGGAAGCTCTTACCGCTGCCACTGGGTCCGATACAGAAGAAATTAGCATTGTCAGTGTACTTGTGTACTCCCTCCTTGCCGGTAATGTCTATCGCCACAGGAAGTCCATGCCTGTCTGTATAGTAGGTTTTGAGCGGCGTTTTCTCAGAATGTTTCAGATGCTCCTTAAAGCATAGGCAGAGCGCTGCATCCGACAGCGTAAGAAAAAGGTCGTAATCAGGATTGAAGGCATAGCTATTGCCAGGAAAGCTGCACGTGAAGAGCTCCAGCTGGTTATAAGCCGAGCGAGAGGGCATGATGGCACAGTCGTAGAGTTTCGTCTCGATGTACGATGTAACCGGCGTTATCTTGTCGTGCGGACAACTGACGAGGATATTGAAATTGGTATAAACCATCAGTTTGCTATCCACAGCCAGTGTGTCCAACAGTCGTTCTATATCTTCTTTGGCGATGCGGTTAGACGGATCGGGCATGGAGCCGTGGCGCTTCGCTTTGCTTTGCAGCTTGCGCATAAGCCTGCGCTGGGCAGGTATTTGTATGACCTGATTGTAGATGACGCAGTCAGTATAAGGTATCTCCGTTAGGAAAGAGAAGAGGTCGGTGGCAATGTAGGTGCCGTTGATGTTGACCGAAAGGAACGGCCTCACGAAGTTAGGCATATTGATTTCATCTATATCCACCAAGGGAAAAGACTTTACCGTCCGGTCGCCTATCTTCAGGTTCTCATCAGAACACTTGAAATTGGTCATGGAGAATGGACCCTGCTTGAACTGGAATGCCATAAAGCGGTGAAGATACTCGTCTATCTCCGACTTGCTCAGCTTGCGGTGGGCGATACCTTTCTCTTGCAGAATGTCAGCTACCTTGGCTACCTTGACGTGGAAGTCCTCCCATCGTTTGGCGTCGTATTTCACGAAGGCATTGTGCGCACACTCCTGCGTAACGATGAGGAAGGTGCGTATGTCGGTATATTCCCGTCCCTCGAAGTAGTTGAAGTAGCTTTCGGTCAGGAACTCCTGTTCTCCCTCCAGCTCATGGTGATACTCCTGCTTGCAGAAGATGTCCTGTTTTTGTAGGGCATACCCCTCACCGAGTGTCTTTATAATGTTGGCCAGTACGTCCTGGAAGAGGCAATATAGATCAGCATCGGTACAATATTGCTGCACGGGATTCTCAATCTCGAAGAGTACGGACGGATTTCCCTTCTGAGACCAGAGCACCGTATTGAGCAGTTTCCCGTCCTTATCCCTGATGTCCTGCAACTGGGAGAAAAGTTTATCGAAAGGTTTTCTTTGCTGTGCCATAACCGTTAGTGTTTGAAAATCCCATGATAGATGTAAATACCCTTATTCCGATGCTTGGCGTGAAGCCCATTTCGCTGCCGTATGTAGATGGTGGCCAGTCCGACAAGGGCAAGGACAATCATGGCAATAAAGCCAGCCAGCTTGCCCAGGATGATGGAAAAAAGGATGAAACCGAGAAAGGATACACCTATGGCAATGGCGGCAAAGGTTAGGAAACGCCCTCTGATGCCCATGAACTCCAACGGTTTCTGTATGCCTTTGTATATTGGAAAGAAATCTTCCATAAAACTTTGAAATTTGGTAGGAGCCAGACGCTTGGTTGCAGGTCCGGCTCCCACCGATTGATTACTTGAAGAAGAGCGGAAGAGCTTCCGACATGGCGATGAAAGCCACACAGCCACCGATGGTGAGCATGATAGTCTTTTTCACGTCCTGGTCGCCGTTCTGCATCTTGAAATACACATTGAACGCTCCTACTAACACGATGACGGCTGCGATGGCCTTCATCAGGTTGGAAACAGGGGTCTGGTACGAAGAGATCTCCGTGGTAGCTTTGGAAAATCCGCCAGCACCCTTGCTGTTGGCCAGCATTGTTCCAGTACTCATGGCGAACATTCCCACGCTTACTGCTAATTTCAAAGACTGACACTTCGCAAAACTCCAAGCACGTCCCACGCATTTTACTGCTTGTTTTCTCAATTGCGACATAATCGAATGGATTAAATTTGAACTTCAATTCCATGTTAAAGCCGAAAGTCAAACAAGTTAAAGTGCTAGGTCTGAAATATTAAAGATAAAAAGTTGGTATGTTTTATGGAGAAATGTCCCCTCTTTCGGGATCAAACTCCTTCCATTTGGCAAGCAAGCTGCCCAGTTCGCTGTTCTCACCGTCTTTCGACAGGTCTTCCACCTTGACCAGCAGGTTGTTTACTTCTATACCGCCGCTCATCAAGAGTTCTGCTGTCTGCTTCCGTTTCAGGGCAGCCGTCTTCTGTTTCTTGATGATGGGGCGAGTGATAAGGATAGGCGTAAATTCCCTTACTTCATCGGAGATGTCAATGGCTTCCTCCTGTACCTTATCGTCTTCGCTGGTAGCACGCTTTCTGTTTGCCAGCAGGTCGTAGGCCACCGTACCCAAGTAATAGCAGAGGTAGCAAGCCACAATAAAACCAAGGAATATTTGAAAACTCATACGCAAAAGGCATTATGTGAACGATGGGCATTGAACCGACATGGCAAGATAGACACTCATTGGCTGAAACTGCAATCCCAGCTTCTGCCCATTGCTCTCACGGATCGGTCTGCGCTTCAGCTGTTCATTATAATATAAGGTGTTATGGCCAGGAATGGTCAGATAGCCATACGATTTCAGGATGCTCTTCAAGACTACACGTTTCTTGTTGCCCACCACCTTGATGTTTGTTTTTTGTGGTAGTCCGAACAACACGCGGGCCTTCTCCCGTTTGATGATGCTCTTCCTGCTGCGCGACCGTATCTGTCGGGTTTCGTCTGCCGTTCTTTCAAGGTGGTACTTCTTAACGATTCGTGAAACCGACCTAGTAGATATACCTGTAAGCAGTGCTATCTCACTATGAGAGTGATTGTTATATAACCGCCTGACCGTGTCAGCCGCCGCCATCGCCTTGGTGACAGGACGTTTACGCAAGCCCAACTCATGCAACTTCCGCCGTAGGCAGCTCAGAGAAATATCCAAATGTCCAGCTAAAGCGGTATTGTTCATCTCCTTGTGGTGGTTGATAAGGAAATCCACCATAGATACGGTCCAGATAATATTTTGCCTATACATGACTTTGAAGGTTATTGACAATATAATCGTTACTGCGTAGAAACTCTTTGAGGTAGCCACTGTTGGTGCCGATAAAGGCACGAAGGGCGGCATTGATGATGTCGGTAACCGACATGTTGTTGATATTGCAGAGCTTCAGCAGCTCCACCACCTCGTTGTCTATCTCGTAGTTCTTGCGGTCGTACTTCTTGACACGGTAGCCGTATTGTTGTGCATACTGCTGGAAGAGCTGCCAACTGTCATCAGACTTGTGGATGTCGGGCTGCACTGTTTTGGGTGCAGTTTGCGAGGGTTGTGGAACAGATGGTCCTTTCACCTCATTAAACACCCCGTCTATATCGGGCAGATTGAGCAGGTCGTTGGTAGGTAGCGTCTGCGAATGAGGAATGTCTACTTTCATTTTGTCTGCTCTTTAGGTTTGAATATCTGTTGATACATAAAGTCGAATGTAGGTGATACGATGTCCTTTTGTGGACCCATCAGTTCGATGGTGTTGTATCGTTGCAGATCCGCCTTGACTTCTATGCGTGGTGTAACCAGACCGAAGTGGCGTAGCTTTTCTTCCGTCTTATCCCACAGCTCCAGTTCCACTTTCTTGCCATACCGTTTGTCCCATTTATTAACCACGAAGACGAACTGGCACTTCATGATGGGCAGCATACGTTGGAGCTTGGCGATGAAGCCGATGAAAGTAGCGGTGGAATTGATGGAAGTTGACTCGAACTGATAGGGGCATACGATGTAATGACTGAGGGCAAAGATAGGTACTAGTCCCTGTTGCGACAGGTTGCCGGGTGTGTCCATCAGTACGATGCCTTTGTAACCCTCGCGCAGACTGGTAAGAAACTCCCTGACGCTATTGGTGTCTTTGATGTCGAAAGGCTGTACGGTATAAGGCAAACGTACCCCTCTATATTTCTCTACATCCTCCTTTCGTTTGGAGTAAATGGTCTGCTGTCGGTCAAAATCCACAACGAGTACGCTCTCTCCCTTTGCCGCCAGGTAATCGGCGAACATGGTGCAGAGCGTAGTCTTACCGACACCGCCCTTCTGATTGGCAAAGGTGATCATGATATTGTCTCTCATTGTCGAATTTGTTATTAGTTGTGTGATAATAACAAACTCCTTTTTGGTAGGCCGGTTATCAAATGGAGTTGGGCCCCAGTAGCATTATTTCGAGAAATAGGTATCTTGCGAATTAGGTAAATGAGGAAGATGCTAAATCGTGAAATCATTGGCAAAGATAAAAAATGGAAATGAAATTTGCAAGAGGTTATTAACTCGTCAGCAAGCACGATAATGCCGATATTCTGGTGATGGTTTCAAGCCATAATAATATTTATAGAAAGGTAGTGATAGTACGCACAACTTATTGGGAATATGGATTGTAGGCTGCAATCCTTTTTCTTTAACGTAGTTTAACTACAGGAGATGAAAATATCCGTAAAGCCCTGCTATGTTTCTGGCTGTTAACGATATCATGGGATAACAACAAAAACATTCTTCTTGTACTTTATAAAAGATGTGGAAAAGTTAAATATGTATATAGTGAACAATAACACTATTAAAAATTACCACATTTGGGAATTTTATCTTATCTTTGCAGCATAAAGGCTAAGATACATTTCACCGCATGAATATAATCTTCAAGGAAGAAGCCTTATCTGAGCTGTATGAAACAGGCAAAACCAAAGACAAGAAATACAAACAGATATGCAAGAATAAACGTTTGGTAGATGGCTACATCCGGGCAGTAGGAATCATTTATGATGTAGAGTGTACAGACGAACTAAAGAATTTCAGCTTCTTACACTACGAGAAATTGAGACATCAGCAGAAAGAGCCTCTAAGCTCTGTTCGACTTGTAAACGGTTTGGTAGAACGCCTGTTGTTCAAGGAGACACAGGATGGCATCGAAGTAGAACTAATTGAAATTGATAGTACACATTATGGCAACAAGAAGTAACAGATTGGTTCCTGTTAGGGCAATCCACCCAGGAGAAATCTTGCGTGAAGAGTTGCGGGAACGTGGTATCAAGCAAAAGGACTTTGCAAAGCAGATAGGTATGCAAGCTACCCATCTGAGTGAGTTTATTCGTGGCAAACGCAATCTGAACGACGATCTGGCCATGAAGCTGGAAAACCATTTAGGGATTCCCTATAAAACCTGGATGAGCTTGCACAATGGTTATATGTATGACAGCAAAGCTGTCAGCAAGAAACAATCGGAAGAACAAAATGCACGTTCGTTTGAGGACGCATGTGCTCGTGTGTTCAATCTTAAACTTCTTTATAAGAAATTGAATTTAGCAGTTCTTCCCCTCCTTGAACGGGTGAAAGAAATAAAATCGCTTTTCTCCTTTGACCTGCTATCATCTGCAGAGATGAGTAAGCAAGTAGCAGGATTATATAAGCACAGCGACAAGGTTCAGATTGACGAAAAGAATATGCAGACTTGGCTTCTGCTGAGCTGGTTGGCAACTTCACGTGAAAAAGTAGAAAGGACTTATGTACATGGCAATGGAATAAAGGCCGCCGATGCAATCGCAAAATTGGCTAATGAGCGGAAACTTACAGCCAAGGCCATCAAGGATAGTCTTTATCAAAACGGTATAGGTTATGTTGTAGTGGAAAAGTTGGATAAAACCCCTGTTGATGCTTTCTCTACTTATGTAAACCAACATCCTATAGTGACGGTTACCTATCGGTATAATGATATTGATAAATTAGCATTTGATGTTCTTCATGAATTGTGTCATATCGAAAAGCATTTCTCAGAAGAGCACACATCGTTTATCTCTATCGAAGGAACTATCTACTCAAAAGATCCAAGGGAAAAAGAGGCAAACAACTTTGCTAAAGAGCATTTAATTCCATGTGAAGTTTGGAATAAAATACTTTCAGGTAAAAGCAGTAGCCTATCGCCGCACATTGTAGTGAAGGCTATTGCAAAAGAAGCTGAAAAGTATGGAATTAGTCCGACTATAGCAGTTTCAAGGTATAAACATGATACCAACTGGTATCAGACCTCGGCTTACAAGTCATCTAAAATTTATTGATAGAACATGAGCTGGGCGACTTGCCCGGCTCTTCTTGGTCTATGGGCTTACAAGTCTATCGTTTCAGGCTTCGTTCGTCATCAACCTCATAGCTATTTTTACTACCCACTTCCCATTCTGCATTTCTTTCGGAAGCCGATGTCTGGTATGAAAGAATATTTTTCAGGATGCTATTAGAAAGATGAGTGTCGTGGATAGACATAGGTTGGAGCACTTGCAGAGCAGGGAGCAAGGCTTTGAAGTTGATACCTTCTGAAGCCAAATTAAAAATGCACTTGTGCGAGAAATCGACACAATAGTATTCGTCGCCTTGTCTGAAAATGGCAAGATGATTTTCTTTTAATGCTGCCCACAAGTCTTGCTTCTCGGTTGATGCAGCCAGATTGTTCAGCACTTCTACGGCAAAGCCATTGTTGGGTTTGCTGTGAGGATCTATATAAATAAGGTAGGGATTTTCAATCTTCCAGATACGACAGAGTATATCACGCTCCACCTCGTTGGTGGGGCAAAAGGCCTGGACACAGCGCACCATAAAGTTGAATTTTAACACCTTTTGCACACTGTCGCTCAGGGCGACCTCTCTGCCATTGAGCAGCCTGAAACGGCCTTTGGAAATGCGAGTACCATACTGTCGCCATAACATTCTGTTGAGTTCATAAGCAATCATCCGGGGATTATCCTCCAGCATGGCATCCACGTAGAGCTCTACCTTATTGATTCGTTCTTTTTCGCTCATGAAGTGTTGCAGTTGTTTGATAGAGAGCACACTGCCACCTTTATACACCGTTTGTTTGGAGTGATCTACTATCATGTAACCGTATGGTTTGTCCTTTGAACCAAAGAAGACGAGCGATACACCAAACTTCTTTTGCAAGATGTCTGACAGTTCACTGCGGCTGGCAACCATGTTGCGATACTTTTTCATAACAGCCCCCAGTTGCATACGACGTTTGTAGGTTTTCTTTTCATCAATAACAGAGAATTTTGCGGTCAAATCTTCCATTCCGATTTTTGTTCGTACCCGTCCGCCACGTGCAATTTCGAGGTTGCTGTCACGCTCGAAACATTCATAGCCAGATGCCTCCATGATGGCTTTGAATTGTGTAAGCGAATTGAACTTGTAACTAAGGGCCTCCTTCAAAAACAAATCAGCACGTAATTCCTCATCTTCGCCAACAATTTTGTTGATGGCCTCCTGCGAGCGGATGCGCTCGTGGTTGTGGTCTATTTTCTGGCCATTGGGATTCACCCGGCTGGTGATGATATGCAAGTGATTGTTGTCGGTGTCATTGTGCGCATAGATAAGAAGCGGCTGCCCCTCATCATCATAGTCCATTTCGTGAAGATACTGGTGGGCAATATCCAAAAGTTGCTCTTGAGAATATTCATGTCCCCGGCAGGAGATGGCCACATGGAACTGAGCCTTGCGGATATGCTCGTTTCTTGCCGAATAATCAATCAGGTATTGTTGCAGCTGTTCGGGAGTGTAGCCATCAGCGGCTCCCACATAACCGAAGTTCTTCATTTCAAGGAGTACTGCCTGGCCTTTGGCTACTTTTCGCTCGTTGTACTCGACGGCATGGAATGTTGTGCTGGAGGGTAGTATGGTTGCTATCATATTGCTTTCTTGTGATTTTACGTTATCGTGAGACGATGGAAACGGTAAATCGGTATTTCCCGATTACGGTTTTTCGGCTTATCGTGTTAATCGTTTGGCTATCTGATTCTGTTCCTGTTTTACCGCTGTTAAGAGCTTTTGCAGCTCCATGATTTGAGGGTAAAGCACTTTCTCAAAATAGGGAAGTGTCAGCTCATTGGCTATCGCCAGTTCGTTGGCACGCTTGACCACCTGATTGAAGTTGCCGCCCATCCATGCCAAGTCCTGCTGATACTTTTTGTAAAGAGCCGTCATCTCGTTGAGCGCGGCTATCTTCCGCTTTGTTCCCATGTCGTCAAATTGTTTGATGGCATCCCATATCATACTGCTGACCGTCTTGTAGTTGACCGCTTTCTGCTTAATCAGTTCGGCATCCTGTGCTGAAATCCTTATCCAGAGTCTTTTCGTTTTCCGTTCCATATTCTTCTGTTTATATTCTGAGTTGCGAAGAATAATCCCCAACTTGACAGAGTTGGCAAGTCACTTTTGTCCGCACAAAAGTACAACTTGCTACCCAAACTCCGTAAGGGAAATGTAGTCCCGCCACCTGCTTGTCTGTAATAAAGTTAGCAAGAAATGATGAGTTGCAATGTCCCTAGCCCTTTTTTCAATTAAAGAGTTTTCGTGAAATTAGGATATCGAAATCCCGATTTGTCGATATTGGGATAAACCGAAGTCACGAGTCCGCTGCTTCGAGAAAAGACGAAAATCCGATGCCGTGAAATAGTGACATTACGAGAATATATAACCACAAAAAAAACTACTGATTATCAATGTTTTAGATGGTGTTTTTCTTGCTTTTCTCAGTTATTTTTCGTACCTTTAGTAGGACTAATAATGTTTTAAGATGCAAGTGTTTCTCTTCGTATATATCATGCTTAGGGCCATCTTCCAGCTGATAGGTTGGGTGATTAAAGGTTTTTTGTATGTCTTGTGGATGATTTTTGGTGGCATTGCCTACCTGGTGAATTATCTGATGGAGCGTAAAACATAAAACCATACCTCGAAGTGGGAGGTATGGCTCTATGTGGGTGTGAGATTTATTCATCATTCATCTGATTGCCTTCTGGAGGTTTACCGCATGTCGCTCGATGGTCGATTTCAGCACCTTCGCATAAATCTGCGTGGTTCGGATGTTCTGATGCCCCAACATGCGTGCGACGTTCTCTATGGGCACGTCGTGGGCAAGAGCCAGCGTCGCAAACGAGTGGCGGGCAATGTGGAAGGTCAAGTTCTTGTTGAGCTTCATGGCTGCCTGGATGAGATGCAGGTAGTCGTTTGCCTTTTGATTGGATATTCTCGGCAACTTGAAATCATACTTTTTGAGCACATCCATTGCCGGTTTGAGAATGGGAGTGAAGAATTTAGAGCCAGTCTTTAATCTGCTTCCATCAATATAATACAATGTTCCCTGCAGTTCCGTCATCGTATCAAAGCTAAATGATTGAACATCACAATATGCCAAACCAGTATAGGCGGCGAACACAAACAAATCTCTGACCTTATCCAGTTTCCCCTCCAGTTTTATTGTTCGGATTTTTTTCAATTCTGTTTCAGAAAGCGGCTCACGTTCTTTACATTTGCCTCGCTTAAATTTAACCAAGTTGTAAGGATCAACGTCTATAACATTTTCTGTAGCTAGCCTCTTTGTATAAATACGAAAATTCTTGTGATAGTTATTGATTGCAACATCAGAGCGGGTGCCATCTCTAAGCCATTGGTCAAAGGCTACCAAATTTTCCCGCGTTAAGTCCTTTGTGGTTTTTATCTGACCAAAACGCCTGATAGCTTCCAATGTGCAAATCTTGTGTTTGCGTGTACCCTCACGTATGTTTTCTTGCTTAATGGATTGTTCCATATACAGCAAGAAATTTACCGAACCTTTACTTTTGGCAAATGGATTGTCTTCTGTTTCGTAATAATAGGAGTCAAACTTCTCAACGGATAGCTTATCGTCAAGAACACTCATTGCAGCCAAAATCTGCTCACATCTTTTCTTGATAGCACATACCTTAGGAGAACTTATGAAAGTCTCCAGTTCATCAGGAGCTACATCACCAAGAGAAATATATTTTCTCTCGGTTCTACTGATATAGACACGGACCTCAACTTTTCCTTTGCCGCGTTTGTCGGCTACCTTTTTTCGGTCAAAGATGACCACAACTTCCTGTTTTGCCATATTAGCATCATTTTTGTGGAGAAGGGAGGTTGGTGGAAAAAGTGGTAACACATTGTGTATTCTGGTAACACAAATTGGTAACACATTTTATTCCCGAGAGCTCCTTTTTGCTCTCATTACTTCCCATTTCCACGGGGTTTAACATTAAGTATAAACACCTCTAAATGTGCTAATTAGCTAACAAGTGGCTCATTCTAAACGCAAAAGAGGATTTTGTTTCCAAAATCCTCTTTTTCTTACGTTGTGATTCCGTTGGGGTTCGAACCCAAGACCCACAGCTTAGAAGGCTGTTGCTCTAATCCAACTGAGCTACGGAACCGATAATCGACTGCAAAAGTAATCATTTTGATTGAGAGTAAGGCGATAATAAGGCTTGTTTCAATAGATGTTAGTTTTTTTTAACAATCGTTATTAGACCTCGGATAGCGAGCATCATACAGCTGCCAATCTGCTGCTACTCAAAAAGTTCGTTCGTTATTTTTGTCCTATAAAATGACAATAAAACGGTTATGAATAATTGCTGAACTAGAAAAAATCGATAGGCAGATGGTATGCAAACATGCCATATCTTGGTTAGGAAAAACGATTTTTCGGCATAAACGATGCAAAAACAGCATTTTTTAGCACCATATTGGCGGTCAATCTTCATGATATAAGCAGCTAAAAGCATGGAGATTGGAGGCATAGAGCATTGCTTTTGCGGCCGAGAAGAGCTTCAGAAAGGGAGCAAATAGTTATCAATAAACGCAAATCATTCATTATCAACCAACTACAAATCTCTCTCATTTTGGCCGTATTTCGAGGCAATGGAAGGTTGATTCATCAATAAACGAAATATAAGCGGAGTGTTGTCAAGATATATTCATCATCAACCACCTGCTTACCAAAGGGTTCAATGATATTATGGCAAGCATGACAAACACTCCTTTAAGAAATGATAACAGCCTCTCCTACCCGTCATTCGATGCGTTCGAGCATCTTTAATCCATGGAGCGTGCAAATGCCACGGATGAATAATAAAATGATGTTACGAAACACCATCTGCATGCCATGTTCCTTATACAGCTGACTGGTCATCGCAAAACTTACGGTTTCACGCGCCACTTCCGCAACGATGTGATAATTGATATCCGCCCTAAAGAATCCTTCTTTCACACCTCTGTTAATAAAGTTAAACGCGTCTTCATCCCGCTCCTTATGCTTATTCTCAAGATAAGTACGCACACGCTCATACTTTTGCACTTCGTCTAAAAACTGCGGAGACATATTTGACAGGCGCTGCGCCTGACAATTGTAGAATTCAATCAACGTATCCATGACATCATGATTGTCCTGTTCACTGAATTCCCTGATATATTCATCAAATTCTTGCTCGGCAGCTTTCATGCCTTCCAGCAGCAGTTCTTCCTTGTTGCTGTATATCTCGTACACAGTACGCTTGGATATGGATAATCTCCGGGCGATGTCATCCATCTTGACCGCCTTGATGCCTTTTTCGAAAAACTCACTCATGGCTGCTTTCAAGATACGCTCACGAAGCTCTTGCCGATAAGGCGTTAGACCGCTCATTCTATTCATTCCTTTTACCATAACTGCACAAAGATACAAAAAAGCATAAAAACTTGTTATTCTTTAATGGTTTTTTCTTAACTTTGTTCCGTTATCAACTAATAAAACGTTTAATCATTGGGAGAGATAGCTGGGTAGATTTTTATTAAATTCATGCCCTTTTCACCCTCCATTTAGTACTATAATCCAATGTTAAAAATAACCAAAGAAGCAGCTCTTGCTTACCATGAGGGGGAACGTCCCGGCAAAATCGAAGTGAAACCGACCAAGCCTTACAGGACTCAAACCGACCTCAGTCTGGCCTATTCACCGGGTGTGGCCTATCCGTGTCTTGAGATTCAGAATAATGAAAATGATGCTTACAAATACACCAACAAGGGAAACTTGGTCGCAGTGATCTCCAACGGCACGGCAGTGCTGGGCTTGGGGGACATAGGCGCCATGAGTGGCAAGCCCGTGATGGAAGGCAAAGGCTTGTTGTTCAAGATATATGGCGGCATCGACGTATTCGACATCGAGGTAGACGAGAAAGACCCCGTAAAGTTTTGTGAGACCGTTGAAAGGATTGCACCGTCGTTTGGCGGCATCAATCTGGAAGACATCAAAGCACCGGAATGTTTCTATATTGAGGAAAGGCTGAAGAAAACGCTCGACATCCCCGTGATGCACGACGACCAACATGGCACGGCCATCATATCTGCCGCAGGTCTGAAGAACGCTTTAGAGGTTGCCGGCAAAGACATAAAGAAAGCCAAATTGGTTATCAATGGCGCAGGAGCCGCTGCCATTAGCTGCACCAAATTATACGTAGCTTTGGGGGTAAAGAAAGAAAATATCCTGATGCTGGATTCGCACGGAGTGATTACAAAAGACCGTACAGACCTGAACCCAGAAAAAGCAATATTCGCTACTAACCGCAAGGACGTACACACTTTGGAGGAAGCCCTTAAGGATGCCGACGTATTCGTGGGTTTGTCAAGAGGCAATATACTATCCAAGGACATGATTCGGTCTATGGCTTCTAATCCTATCGTGTTCGCATTGGCCAATCCCGTGCCTGAAATTAGCTACGAAGACGCCCTTGACAGTCGGCCAGACGTCATCATGTCGACCGGTCGCAGCGACTATCCTAATCAGATTAACAATGTCATTGGCTTCCCATACATCTTCCGTGGTGCGTTGGATGTACATGCCAAGGCTATCAATGAGGAAATGAAGATGGCCGCTGTACTTGCCATAGCCGACCTGGCCAAACAACCCATTCCGGATGTGGTCAATGAAGTTTACCACATCAATGACTTGAGTTTTGGTCCCAAGTATTTCATTCCAAAGCCCATAGACCCACGCCTCATCACAGCAGTGAGTGCGGCTGTAGCCAAAGCAGCCGTAGAGAGTGGTGTGGCCAGGGCACCTATCAAGAACTGGGATAAGTATAAGGAGAATTTGAAGCAGTTGCTCGGACAGGAGTCTAAGTTTACGAGAACGCTGCATGCCACGGCCGCTCAACATCCACAGCGCATTGTGTTTGCAGAAGGTGGCCACCCCACCATGATGAAAGCAGCCGTGCAGGCGAAGCAAGAAGGCATTTGCTTCCCTATTCTGTTAGGAAATCCAGACAGACTTAACCGACTGGCTAACCGACTGAAACTTGATCTCACGGGAATCAAAATCATTGACATGCGCGCAGATAAGGAACAAGGAAAGCGTGCGAAGTTTGCCAAACACCTGTCAGAAAAGCTTGAACGGCAAGGGTATACTTTCGAAGAAGCGTACGACAAGATGTACGAGCGCAACTATTTTGGCATGTCGATGGTTGAACATGGTGATGCCGATGGGTTCATCACAGGACTCTACACAAAATACTCGAACACCATTAAGGTGGCTAAAGAAGTGATAGGTATTCGTCCTGGATACAAAACGTTCGCTACCATGCACATCCTTGATACCAAAAAAGGCATCTACTACATCTCGGACACCTTAATCAACAGGCACCCAGACGAGAATGTGTTGTATGACATTGCACGCCTCAGTGCTGACGCAGTAAGATTCTTCAATGACAAGCCAGTCATGGCGATGATTAGCTATTCCAACTTCGGAACAGATGCGATTGGAAGTCCACAAAAGGTTCATGCGGCCGTAGAAAAAATGCAACAAGAGTTTCCTAACTTGGCTGTAGATGGCGAAATGCAGGTTAATTTTGCCATGGACAAAAAATTACGCGACGACAAATATCCATTCACTCGCTTGAAAGGTAAGAACGTCAACACGCTGATTTTCTCAAACATGAGCAGTGCTAACGGCAGTTATAAATTGCTGCAAGCCCTCAATTCGGATGCAGAAATCATTGGTCCGATACAAATGGGATTGAAAAAACCAATCCATTTTACCGACTTTGAATGTTCTGTGCGCGACATTGTAAATATCACTGCCGTAGCTGCCATCGATGCATACGTGGAGAAAATCAAAAATTCAAAAAAATAAATTCAACTATAAAAGTGCCAACAACGCAGTTTATACTGCTTGTTGGCATTTGCATTTTGACTATCAACCCATTGCTACATGATTACATTTCCATGTGCCAAAATCAATTTAGGCCTTAACGTAGTAGGCGTTCGACCAGATGGTTACCACGACATTGAAACCGTGTTCTTCCCCATTCCGTTGCACGACACGCTTGAAATAACACGCATGGACGAACTGTTTCCGTCCGAAAATCCGTGCGATTTGAAAATAACAGGGATGGCACTCGATATTCACGAAGACAACAATCTCGTCATCCAGGCTTATCATTTACTGGCAAAAGACTTTCCACTACCACGCGTTCACGCTCATCTTCATAAGGAAATCCCCTCACAAGCGGGCTTAGGAGGCGGATCGAGTGATGCTGCTTTCATGATTAGACTGCTCAATGAGCAGTTCAAACTCAATCTCACCACCGCTGACATGGAGCAATATGCGGCCCAACTGGGTGCTGATTGCGCCTTCTTCATCACCGCCAAGCCTTCGTTTGCGACGGGAATTGGTGACCAACTCGTGCCAACAGAACTGCCAAAAAGGAATCTTGATGGGTGTTATCTCGCACTGATTAAACCCGACATAGCCGTTTCAACCAAAGATGCTTATGCCAAAATTGAGGTGAAACAACCTGCCAAATGCTGCCGTGACATCATCGGTCAGCCCATAGAAACGTGGAAAAACGAACTATTGAACGACTTTGAAATGCCCGTATTCAAGTTGTATCCGAAGTTGAAGCACATCAAAGAGCAGCTCTACCAGCAAGGAGCTGTGTATGCAGCCATGAGTGGAAGCGGCAGTACCATCTATGGTATTTTCAAAAAAGAACTACAAGGAAACAGTCAGTTGTTCGATGATTGCTTTACAGCTGTACTTCCATTATAGGTAATGAGAGTTGACTGGAGTGAAACGTCAGCTCACAATTGACGCAGAAACTCTTCAGCTGCATGCAGCGTTTCCTGCTTGCCAACATCCATCAGCTTGAGGTTTGACTCTACATGTCCAATGATGGGAACCTGATTGCACACGCTTAAATAGAAATCAATCACGCCAAAACGGTCAGGAAAAGAATCCATCCATGGAAACAATTGTGGTGAAAAGGTGTGAATACCGGCAAAGGCAAGCTTCTTGTACTGCGCCACATTCAAGTTTGAATAGGGCGAACGAACCTCCCCTGTCTTCACATTCGTCCAACCAACCAAGCGCATGTCGTCGTCAAAAAGCAGGTAACGATTAGTGTTACGCTCGCTGACTAGCAAGGTTGCCGCAGCCTCCGTATGCGCGAAATAAAAGCGTTGAAGGTTGATATTGCTTATTATATCAACGTTATGAATCAATATTCTGGCGTCCCCAAACAAGCGCTTTGCAGCCTTGATACCACCTCCCGTATCGAGCAACTGGCTGGTTTCGTCGCTGATACGGATATCTAAACCAAAATAATGATTTGCTTCTAAGTATTGAATAATTTGCTCTGAAAAATGATGCACATTGACAATAATACGATTAAAACCAGCATCTTTTAACCTGAATATCACCTGTTTGAGCAAAGGTTCACCTCCAACTTCCACCAAAGCCTTTGGCACATGGTCGGTCAGCGGTTTGAGTCGGGTTCCCAATCCCGCTGCTAAAATCATCGCTTGCATCATATCTTGATTTTCTTTCATCATTACTAATCACTCTAACTCGTCGCTGTCAAAACCAGCAGGTATTTAACTTGTCGTCCTAAAAAAAGCTACTTTGCCTCCAACATTTGCTCTATTTTCTGTTCACGGTGATTGATTCTTACCTCAATTCCGAACTTATCATGAATGTGTTCTGCCAAATGTTGCGCGCAATATACGCTGCGGTGCTGTCCGCCTGTGCAACCAAATGAGAATATCAAACTGGTAAATCCCCGCTCAATGTATCGTGCCACGTGACGATCGGCCAATTGGTATACGCTGTCAAGGAAGACGAGTATCTCTCCATCATCTTCCAAGAAACGAATCACAGGCTCATCCAAACCCGTCAAATTCTTATAAGGTTCGTATCGTCCGGGATTGTGAGTGGACCGACAGTCAAACACATAGCCGCCCCCATTTCCTGTTGGATCTTCGGGAATTCCTCTGTGATAAGAAAAACTGTTCACACGAACAATCAGATCACCTCTATCATCATATTTGGAAAAAGTGGCGGGTCCATCAACCGGATTGGCCTTAAATATATTATTATCCGTAATCTTATAGCCGTCAGTTCTCTTCACTTTTCTCTCCTCCTTGTTGGCAAATTGCGGCAATTCCGTCATCTCTTTGAGGATGCTCATCATGTATGGATAGGGAAAAACATGTTCGCCAAGCTTTATAAGCTCACGAAGATTCTGCATGGCTGCTGGAATTGATTGAATAAAATGCTTCTTCCGCTCGAAATATCCACGAAAGCCGTATGCGCCCAAGACTTGTAATGTGCGAAACAGCACAAAGAGATTCAATCGCTCAACGAAGTGCCTGCTCGACGGAACTTCCGTATATTGTTTCAAAGACTCATAATAAGCAGAAACCAAATCACGACGCAATTTAAAAGGATATTTAGCTGATGCTTGCCACAAGAAGGACGCCAAGTCATAATAGAACGGTCCTTTTCTGCCTCCTTGGTAGTCAATAAAATAGGGATTACCATCGTTGTCAAGCATCACATTGCGTGCTTGAAAATCGCGATACAAGAAACATTCTGCTGGCTCTGATGTCAAATCTTTGGCAAACATACGAAAGTTGGCCTCTAACATCAGCTCGTGGAAATCAATTCCTGTCGCTTTCAGAAAGCAATACTTGAAATAATTCAGGTCAAACAACACGCTTTCCACATTGAATTCGGGTTGTGGATAACACTGTTGAAAGTCGAGTCCAACGGCTCCCCTCACTTGCATTTCGGGCAGTGCCTGAAGCGTTTTGGTCAACAGCTGCTTTTCTTTTTGCGTGTATCTGCCGCCAGCATCACGGGCACTTTTCAGCATATCAAACAGCGAAGTATGCCCCAAATCGGTCTGAAGATACCTCAGTTCATCGTCACTAACAGCCAAAATCTGAGGAACCGGAAGCTGTTTGACCGTAAAATGCTCCGTGAGATAAATGAACGCATGATTCTCATCCCGACTGGTACCTATCACTGCAATCACCGATTGGCCTGATTTGTTGCCAAAACGATAATAAACACGATTGCTGCCAGCCCCTTCCAGCTTCTCTATGGTGGAAGGTTTCTCACCCGCCCATTGCGCATAAAGTTCTATAAGTTTCTCCATATATCTCAATTCTTCTTCCCTTTGCTCCACAGGTTTACAGCACATTGAACCGTAACACGCTCGTTGATGAAAGGTGATATAGACAGAATGACAAGACAAAATTAAGCATTTTTTAGTGAAAAAACGGATGAACGGGCAGGAAAAGAAAAATATATTCTCCCTCAACAACAGCCACAAGCATGTGGAATGGTCTACCTAAAAAAAAGAATCGGATGTCATCCCGACATCCGATTAAAAAAACAAACTACTTAAAAACTAATCTACTAAAACAAATCAAAAATATCTTTTCTACTTAACACTTTAATCAATATTTTCGTATTTAGGTTGCAAAGATATATGTTTTAGTTTTGATTTCAAAATTTTTTGATATAAAATAACGCATTTTTTATACAATATGCATAAAATAAGAGGGTGTGCCTACAAATAGACACACCCTCTCGTTTATATGAATCAAAGTGATATTTACATCATGCCGCCCATTCCTGGTGCTGCCGGCATGGCAGGTTTTTCCTCTGGTTTGTCAACAATAAGACATTCAGTGGTTAAGAACATGCCTGCAATCGATGCAGCATTCTCCAGTGCCACACGAGCAACTTTCGCCGGATCTACGATACCTTCTTTGCGCAAGTCCTCGTAAGAATCGGTACGAGCATTGTATCCGTAGTCATCTTTGCCCTGACGTACCTTGTCAACAACAACAGCACCTTCGCCACCAGCGTTGGTAACAATCTGTCGAAGTGGCTCCTCAATAGCGCGCTCTACGATGTTGATACCAGTCTGTTCGTCAGTATTCACACCCTTCACACCCTTCAATGCATCGAGCGCACGGATGTAAGTGATGCCACCACCGGCCACAACACCTTCTTCAATGGCTGCGCGAGTTGCACACAGAGCATCGTCAACGCGATCTTTCTTCTCCTTCATTTCAACCTCGCTGTTTGCACCTACATAAAGAACGGCTACGCCACCAGAGAGTTTGGCCAAGCGTTCCTGCAACTTCTCCTTATCGTATGAGCTTGTGGTATTTTCAATCTCGGCCTTGATTTGATTGATACGAGCCTGGATATTCTCGCTCTGTCCACCACCGTTAACAATGGTTGTGTAGTCCTTGTTGACCGTAACTTTCTCTGCTGAACCCAACATTTCAAGGGTAGCTTGCTCAAGTTTCAAGCCTTTTTCCTCACTGATGACCACACCACCTGTCAAGATAGCGATGTCTTCCAACATGGCCTTACGGCGATCGCCAAAGCCAGGAGCCTTCACAGCGCATATCTTCAAACCGGCACGAAGGCGGTTCACAACCAACGTTGTCAATGCCTCAGAATCTACATCCTCTGCGATGACTAACAATGGGCGGCCACTTTCGGCTGCATTCTGCAAAATAGGTAAGAATTCTTTAATGTTGGATATCTTCTTTTCGTAAATCAAGATGTATGGATTTTCCATCACACTCTCCATCTTGTCCGTGTCAGTCACGAAGTAACTTGACAGATATCCGCGGTCAAACTGCATACCCTCTACCACGCCGATGTTGGTGTCGCGGCTCTTACTCTCCTCGATGGTGATTACACCGTTCTTGCTCACCTTACGCATAGCGTCGGCCAAGAGTTTACCAATCTCTGCGTCGTTGTTAGCAGACACGGTAGCCACTTGTTCTATCTTGTCGTAATTGTCACCCACCTGTTCTGCATGCGCCTTGATATATTCAACCACTGCACTAACAGCCTTGTCAATACCACGCTTCAAATCCATGGGGTTGGCGCCAGCGGTCACATTCTTCAAACCTTCAGACACAATGGCCTGTGTCAAGATGGTTGCCGTTGTGGTTCCGTCACCAGCATCGTCACCCGTCTTGGATGCAACGCTCTTCACCAGCTGTGCACCGGTGTTTTCAAACGCATCCTCCAGTTCTATTTCTTTTGCTACGGTCACTCCGTCCTTGGTAATTTGCGGAGCACCGAACTTCTTCTCAATCACAACGTTGCGACCCTTAGGCCCCAGTGTGATTTTTACTGCATTCGCCAACTTGTCAACGCCCTGTTTGAGCAAGTCTCTTGCTTCAACATCGAATTTAATATCTTTTGCCATAATTTTTATATTCTGTATTTTAATTGGTTCTATAGTATGTTAATCGTAAAAATGCACCTGTGGGGTACTTACTTGACCACAGCAAGAACATCGCTCTGACGCATAATCAAATAGGTGTCACCGTCAAATTCTAATTCCGTGCCACTATATTTTCCGTATAGCACCTCATCTCCTTCCTTGAGAACCATCTCTTCGTCTTTCGTACCGTTACCCACGGCTACCACTTTACCATGCAATGGTTTTTCTTTTGCGGTGTCCGGAATAATGATTCCACCTACTTTCTCTTCTGCTGGTGCTGGAGCAACCAACACTCTGTCTGCTAATGGTTTAACTTTCATAATAATAATTTTTAAGTTCTTCTATATTCTATTCATGTATCTTGAGAGATGTTCAATATCTTCAGAACATCAAGCTACAAGACTCACCCTTTCCATGCGAAAAACGTGCCAACTCAGCCGCATGTCATTTTTGTCAGTCTGCTGTCTGCCACTTTTGTCAGTCTGCTGCCTGTCAAATCTGTTATTTGCCAAATTTGTCAGTTGATGCGCTAACCCCTCCACTGCTGGTGACACATATTTATATAGAAATGTTCATGCCCCATTTAGGTGGAATAAAATTTAGTGAACGATGAAGCATGAAGGTCGCACCTATTGTTGATATTTTTTATCAAATTTCGCCTTTAAAACGGCACTTGTAAATCTTCAATCTAGAAAAAATCAATAGGCCTGGAGGATGCATACAGGAGTTCATCGTGCAAGAAAAATGGCATTTTGGTGCAAAGTCAATGTGTTTACCTCTCAAGATGCATCACTTTATCGACCAATTCACATGACTTATCTGCACAAAAGCATGCAAATAACACCTTTAGAGCATTGCTTTTGGCTTGAAAAATCGTACAAAATGGGCACAAAACAAGCCACCAAAACTGTAACATTCTGACCATTAACCACATCCAAAACTTGCTCATATTTGACGTATTTGCGACGAGGTGTAATGTCGTTGACAAATAAGCCAAGCATGAAGAGGTTGGGTGTCAAGAAAAATCATTCGCAGGTATCAGCGTGATTTTCATCTTGACAACAGATATTCTCTTTCGATTTTTTATCATAACCAGCCTATGTTTCGGGATTTTTTTCTACCTTTGCAAGACACATATTTATAAACGACCCAAATTAAGCATTAGAGATGAAACAGACGATTCTTGTCACTGGCGGAACTGGATTTATCGGTTCACACACAACGGTTGAACTACAACAGGCGGGCTACAACGTTGTTATTGTAGACAATCTTTCCAACTCAAAGATAGAAGTCCTAGATGGCATCGAAAAAATCACAGGAACACGCCCCTGCTTTGAGAAGATAGACCTGTGCAATGAAGAAGAAACGGAAGCTGTTTTCAAAAAATATGACAACATTGCCGGCATCATCCACTTCGCTGCCTCCAAGGCCGTTGGTGAGAGTGTGGAGAAACCTTTGATGTATTACAGAAACAACATCACCTCTTTAATCAACTTGCTGGAGCTGATGCCCAAGTATCATGTCAAAGGAATCATCTTCTCCAGCAGTTGTACCGTGTACGGTCAGCCCACCAAGGAGAACCTCCCTGTGACGGAGGAAGCACCTATCCAAAAGGCACTTTCACCCTACGGTAACACCAAACAGATTAACGAAGAAATCATACAAGACTATATTCACAGCGGCGCAGCCATCAAGAGCATCATCTTGAGATACTTCAACCCCATTGGAGCGCATCCATCTGCCCTTATTGGCGAATTGCCCAACGGCGTGCCAAACAATTTGATTCCATACGTAACGCAAACGGCCATGGGCATTCGCAAGCAGCTGACCATCTTCGGAAACGATTACGACACACCCGACGGAACGTGCATTCGCGACTATATCTATGTAGTAGACCTGGCCAAGGCGCACGTCGCTGCCATGAGAAGGGTGTTGGAAGAAGACGCCGATCGTCTGGAAATTTTCAACATCGGCACGGGAAGAGGCGAGTCAACGCTTGAAATCGTTGAGGGATTTGAGAAAGCAACGGGGGTAAAACTCAATTGGAAGTTCGGCCCGCGGCGTGAAGGCGACATCGAAAAAGTATGGGGCAACGTGGACAAAGCCAACCAAGTGCTGGGTTGGAAGGCCGACACACCCATTGAAGACGTGCTGGCATCAGCCTGGAAATGGCAAGAAAAATTGCGTGAAGACGGAGTGATGTAAACCCTTATCAACCCTTCGGGAGAAGGTACGAGGCAACATCTAACCGTGCAATCTATCAGCCAGTTATCCCATGTATGCAGCATGATGACTGGCTGGTTATGTATAATTTTGTTAATATTGTTTAACAAAACACCTTTCAAGGAGTTGATATTTCGACAGATAAGCTTTTTATCGTAAATTTGCACCCGCTGTCACGAGTTGATGGCATTAATTCAAACCTAAAAATAATAAAACAAAAAAATGGCAACAAAGATTAGATTGCAGCGCGGCGGACGCAAAGGCTATGCTTTCTATAGCATCGTAATCGCTGACTCAAGAGCACCACGAGATGGTAAATTTATTGAAAAGATTGGAACGTATAATCCCAATACGAATCCAGCAGCTGTAGATTTGAATTTTGACAGAGCTCTTTATTGGCTTGAGGTTGGCGCACAACCCACAGACACAGCTCGTAACATTCTCAAGCGCGAGGGTGTGTATCTCATGAAGCACCTGCGTGGCGGTGTAAAGAAGGGAGCATTCGACGAGGCTGCTATGCAAAGCAAGTTCGACGCTTGGAAGCAAGACAAGGACAAGGGATTGCAGACAAGGGCTGAGATTGAAGCTCAGACTAAGAAGGATGCTGCAGCAAAAGAACTCGAAGCAGAAAAGAAGATTAATGCTGAAATCGCTAAGAAGGTAGCAGAGAAGAAGGCTGCCGCACAAGCTGAAGAAGCAAAAGCTGCTGCCGAAGAAGAGGCTGATGCTACCACTGCTGAGGCAGAAGCTACGACAGAAGAGGCTCCTGCTGCTGCAGAATAAGACAACTGTTTCAGACAAACCGTAGGGGTATTTGTCTATTGCGGCTTACCTAAAATGGGATAGGCATCATGCCAAGCAATTGCAATCAGACACAATACACCCAATTAAAACAACAATGTCAAACGACAATGAGTTCAAATTTTTCCTTGACTCATTGTCGTTTTATTTAGAATGACAGTGACAAAAAAGAAGAAGCCACGATAACATCTCATGCAAGATGCTATCGTGGCTTGTTGTATGGATAGAGATTTTAGGCTGGTTCTATAAATTAGCTTTGTTAGATTTTGAGCTTATTTTTGAGGTCAAAATGCAAGAGAGTGAAGGAGTGTAGCGAGCTACACGACTGAACGAACTTACATTTTGAACCAAAAAGAAGCCAAAAGATAACAAAACGTATTTCATAAATATTTAATGACTATATGCGGTGGTAATTAATAGAACCAGCCTTTAGTCTTCCATCAGCTTTCTGTATCGGCCTTTTTTAATTTCTTCATCCCCCAATCGGCGGGCCTTGTTGATTTCATATTCAGAATAAGTTCCTTCAAAGTAGAACACTTCACCATCACCTTCGAATGACAAAATGTGCGTACAGATTCGGTCCAAGAACCATCGGTCATGACTGATGACTACCGCACAGCCTGCAAATGCCTCCAAACCTTCTTCCAATGCACGGAGCGTATTTACGTCAATGTCATTGGTAGGCTCATCCAGCAGTAGCACGTTCCCTTCTTGTTTCAGCGCCAAAGCCAGCTGCAAGCGGTTGCGTTCGCCACCAGAAAGCACTGAACACATTTTATTTTGGTCGGTTCCCGAGAAGTTGAAACGCGACAAGTAGGCGCGAGCGTTAACGTCACGGCCACCCATTCGGAGGGTTTCATTGCCCTGCGAAACTACTTCGTAGACTGTCTTATTGGGATCAATGTCCTTGTGTTGCTGGTCAACGTAAACCAGTTTCACGGTTTCACCCACCTCAAACGTACCGGCATCGGGCTGTTCCAATCCCATAATCAGGCGGAAAAGCGTGGTTTTACCCGCACCATTGGGACCGATAACACCTACGATGCCATTCGGCGGCAGCATGAAGTTGAGGTCGTTGAACAACACTTTTTCGCCAAAAGCCTTTTTCACATGCTGCGCCTCAATCACCTTGTTACCCAATCGTGGGCCGTTAGGAATGAAGATTTCCAGTTTCTCTTCCCTGGTCTTCTGCTCCTCATTCAACATCTGCTCATAGGAGTTCAAACGAGCTTTACCTTTGGCTTGGCGAGCTTTTGGAGCCATGCGAACCCATTCAAGCTCACGTTCAAGCGTCTTACGTCGCTTCGATGCCGTCTTTTCTTCTTGATCCATGCGCTTAGTTTTCTGCTCCAACCAAGAGGAGTAGTTGCCTTTCCATGGAATACCTTCTCCCCTATCCAGCTCAAGAATCCACTCACTGACATCGTCCAGAAAGTATCTGTCGTGCGTAACGGCAATCACCGTACCCTCGTATTGTTGCAGATGCTGCTCCAACCAGTCGATGCTTTCGGCGTCAAGGTGGTTGGTTGGCTCATCAAGTAACAAGACATCAGGCTTTTGCAACAACAACTTACACAGTGCCACCCTACGCCTTTCGCCACCAGAAAGGTTGGTCACGGGCAGGTCACCCGCAGGACAACGCAGGGCTGCCATGGCCCTATCCAGTTTAGAATCCATGTTCCATGCATCCGTGGCATCGATGATATCTTGTATTTCAGCCTGCCGTTGCATCAGCTTGTCCATCTTGTCAGGATCACTAAAATACTCTTCCATGCCAAATTTGACATTGATTTCATCGTATTCTTTCAGTGCGTCATACACGTGCTGCACGCCCTCTTGCACATTTTGCTTCACTGTTTTATCAGCATCGAGAGGAGGATCCTGCGGAAGATAACCAACAGAGTAGCCAGGACTCCACACCACATCGCCTTGAGTGGGTTGTTCCAGCCCAGCAATAATCTTCATCAGTGTTGACTTACCCGCACCATTCAAACCTATGATGCCTATCTTCGCACCATAGAAGAATGACAGGTAAATGTCCTTGAGAACTTGTTTTTGGTTTTGTGGGATAATCTTTGAGACACCCACCATAGAGAAGATAACTTTCTTGTCGTCTACTGTTGCCATTATATAAAATATGTATTGAATGAAATATGCGATAAAAGCTGAACGCTTTTCTGTTGCTCATCAAAGATGGAAAGCCCCATGTTCACGCGTCGAAGTGAAGGAGGCGGGCCATGTACTTGCCCAAGATGTCGAACTCGATGTTAACGACAGACCCAATCTTGATATCACAGAAATTAGTATTCTCTCGGGTATAAGGAATGATAGCCACCTTAAAACTATTGTCCGTTGGCTCACATACGGTCAGCGAAACGCCGTTCACGGTGACACTACCCTTGTCTACGGTCATGTAACCACGCTTGGCCATCGTCTTGTCAAATGGATATTCAAACGTGAAATAGGTTGACCCATCGGCATCTTCCATGTTCACACACGTCGCTGTTCCGTCGACATGACCTTGCACGATATGCCCGTCCAGACGGCCATTCATCAACATCGACCGCTCTACATTCACCCGGTCGCCCACTCTCAACAGCCCCAGGTTGCTTCTGATGAGGGTTTCCCTCATGGCTGTAACCGTGTAGGTGTCGTCGGTTAAACGTACAACCGTCAGACAAACACCATTGTGACTGATGCTTTGGTCTATCTTGAGATGATCTACAAACGAGCATTTAAAAGTGAAATCAATATTGTCTTGATCTCGATCGATGGCAACCAGTGTGGCCATTTCTTCTACGATTCCGGAAAACATAAGCTAAAGTGTAATTAAAAAGGCAGGAATGCACCTGCCTTTGTATCATAAAAAGGGGTTGCTCGATGATGTGATGAAACTCCGAACTTGATAGGATTTGAGAGCTCTCCGCCTTTGTAATCCACCGGCTTTACAGCTTAGTCCCTAAGGATTTATGTGGCCCGCCATTAGCAAAAGAAGTCTTCTCGGTTTCATTTTTTTATTGATGAGTATCCCGATCAAACCGACACAACCCCCATGTTGTATCATGTTTGTTATTGCAAAGATACATTTTTCGCACGAAACAAGCAAATTTTGCACCCTGTTTTCTTTTTGATTTTACATGAAATCACAGAATTGCTAAACTTTTTCATTACTTTTGTCGTCTAACAGACAACAATGGGAGTTGGGGACAAGTACCCCATCTTCCCGAGCAATCTGATAAAACATAACGAACACGGTATGAAAAATATTTGTACAACTTGTCTTCTGGCAATCATCTTCTTGTCATTGTCAACACCTATTGAAGCGCGAAAGTGGTCACTGAAAGACTGCATCCATTACGCCCTATCCAACAACATCTCGTTGAAAAAAACCTCGCTCAAACACCTCAGCGCCATTGAAGACACCAAGCAGAGCCAAGCTGCGCTGTTGCCATCGCTGAACGCTGCCACCTCTCAAAATGCAACTTATCGGCCATGGCCACAAACGGGTATCGCCGCTGAAGGCTATGTTCAGACTTCAATTGACAAGGTGTATTACAACGGAACTTACAGTGTGAACGGTAGTTGGACGGTATGGAACGGTGGAAGAAACACCAACACGGTGAAACTGAACAAGCTGACGGAGAAACAAGCCGCACTCGATTCGGCGACCATGGCCAACCAACTGATTGAGCAAATCGCGCAGTTGTATATACAAATACTATATTCCAGCGAAGCCATCGCAGTGAACAAATCTATGCTGGCCTCGAGTATGCAAAACGAAAAGCGTGGCGAAGAATTCATGAAAGTGCAGAAAATGAGTCGTGCCGACATGGCACAGCTTACCGCCCAACGTGCTCAAGACGAATATAATGTGGTTGAAGCAGAGAGCAACTTGCGCAACTACAAGCGACAGCTGAAGCAGCTTCTTCAACTGGTTGATGAAGATGAGTTTGAAATAGACGTTCCGCATACGACCGATGCCATGGCTCTTCAACCGATTCCCACTGTGAAAACGGTCTATTCGGCAGCGCTGAACTATCGTCCTGAAATACAAAATGCACAGCTTGGCATCGAGAGCAGCAATCTGAGTGTGAAGATTGCGAAAGCCAGCAGACTGCCCGTCATCGGAATCAACGCTGGTGTTGGTACCAGCACCACTTCGATGAGCGACTATCAATGGGGGAAGCAAATGAAAAACAACTTTGACATCGGCGCAGGCATCTCATTGAGCATTCCCCTATTTGACAACAGGCAGGCAAAGACAGCCGTGAACAAAGCCATGTTGCAAAAGCAAAACTACATGCTCGACTTGAAGGACAAACAAACCACCTTGTATTCGAACATTGAAGACTATTGGCTGCAAGCGGTCAACAACCAGAACCGATTTAAGGCTGCCAAGGTGAGTACACAGAGCGCAGAGGAAAGTTTCAGACTGCTTAAAGCCAAGTTTGACGAGCAGCTCATCAACATCGTTGAACTCACAGACGGCAAAAACAAGCTCATGACAGCAGAACAAAACGAACTGCAAGCCAAGTACCTTGCGATATTGAATATTGGCTTATTGAAATTCTACCAAACGGGTTTGATGGAATAAAGGGTGCGTGTTACGGCCTAAAGCATCAACTCTTTTGGTGATGAAACAAAGGTGGCAGCTCCATGTTCCAATAAAAATTCTTTATCTCTAAATCCCCATAACACACTGATGCAAGGCATGTTGCTGTTGCGTGCCGTAGCAATATCTACATCACTGTCACCAACGTAAACAGCATCCCGCCCATCATCGTCCAACTGACGCAAGGCTTCCAATACCGTGTCAGGTGCCGGTTTTTTCTTGATGTTTTCCCGTTCACCAATCGCTACCGTGACATAGTCGCTAAAAAAGTGGCGACAAAGGTCTTGGGTAGCATCGTAGAACTTGTTACTAACCACTGCCAACTTCTTGCCATGGGCATGCAAATTGGCCAAAAGCTCAAGTATCCCCGGGTAGGGTTTGGTATTGTCAAGATTATGAACCAAATAGTGTTGACGAAAATCAGCGTATGTAACCTCAAAATCGGGGTTGTCTAATCCGTTGGGAATGGCACGTTCCATGAGTTTTTTCACACCATTACCCACAAACTTTCTCACCTCACCGATGGTACGTTCAGGCATGCCATGCATCTTCAAAGCCGCATTGCAACTAACGTATAAGTCTTGAAGCGAATCAAGCAACGTTCCATCTAAATCAAATATATATGTGCTGTATTCTTTCATGAGCCTATGAGTGTTTAATTTGTTCTGTTGGCTGACTCCCATTGAAGTTTCCTTTTCTTTCTGAAGGAAAAACCATTCGTTAATCAACGACTGGGCGTATATTATCTGTGTCAACCCTGTTTCTGTGTACAAAGGTAGCATTTGTTTGTTGCATTGACAAACAAATAAACGTTTTTAAAGGCACATGTCCTAGCATCAATAGACGATTGTAAGGGATGAAGCAAACCAACTAATCTTCTTTTTTTCAACATCCTTCACCCTTATTATTTCATTGAAAATATGACGATAAACGACTTGTTATTGTGTAGGAGGCATTATGCTAACTTACAAGATATCAGGTAAATACGAAAGCAAGTAACCAAACGGCACTTCCGTGTTAAAAAGATAGCAAATCAATTGCATTGACTTTGGAGGTTAAACTCAATGACTTTGGTGGCCAATTTGCATGACTTTGAAGCCCAAACTCAATGCTATTGCCAGACGTGGCGTGAACGGTTGTCATTTCCTAAAATCGCTTGACAGTTTTTAGTTGTTTATTCTATATTACTTGTCAATA
>OBRT01000038.1_pt1 | contig 61438 bp, 70 predicted proteins | sample 1494891 | NCBI WGS metagenome assembly OBRT01 (sample SAMEA3360688, study PRJEB22359) | human gut metagenome | biome: ENVO:urban biome; feature: ENVO:human-associated habitat; material: ENVO:feces | place: Bangladesh | collected 2011 | reverse complement strand
AGTTTTAGGCTTAGATTGGATGATTAAATTTATGTTAATATTTATATCTTATTTGTATTTTTCAAGTTTAAATTTAAAGCAATTTAAAAGAAATTCTCTAATTTTTATTAAATATTCATTCTTGTTTTATGCTTTTAATTTTATAATTGGCGCTTTTGGTTTCGGATATAATACATATAGTAACAATGAGGGTGTAAAAGGTTTTTTTTACGCCATGAATGAAGTTGCTATTGGAGTATTAATCTGTGGCGGAATATTGCAGATGATATTCATAAGTAGTCGATATTATTTATTGTTTTTATTTGTTTCATTTTTAGTAATTTTTATTGGAGTTTTATCGTCTACTAAAGTTATGTTTATAGGTGCTTTAATAGTTTTTTTATCTTTTTTATATATACACGTATCCGATTCAATCAACAATAAAAGAATAAATAAAAAAACATTTTTTTTATTTATAACAGTTCATATTATATTGCCAATTTTAATTTTATTTTCATTTTATTATGCATACTATTTAACAAATATTTTTGATAGATTACAGTACTTTTATAACAAATTAGATATTTTAACTTTTGTATTTAGCAATAGGAATGTATATGCTAAAATGGCACTAGATTTATTTTTAAACAATTATAATAGCATAGAAATTTTATTTGGAAGTGGCGTATTATGGACTTATGCTTTTAATGATATTAATATGGTAGAAATAGATTTAATAGATTTTTTAATGTCATATGGTTTATTTGGTGTATTTATTACATATGGCTTTTATATTTTTATAGTACTAAAAAATCAATTTAAAAAAAGAATTTATTATAGATATACTAATATTATTATGATATTGGTATTATGTATCAGCTTAACCGCTGGACATGTTTTAAATTCTGGTCACGCTGGAATTTTTTTGGGTCTTTTAATGTCATTCTGTAATGCAAAAAGGAGGAAAAATGAGGATATTGGTTCTATCAAATATGTACCCTAGCAAAAAATATCCAAACTATGGTGTATTTGTAAAGAATTTTGTGGAAAAATTATTGGATGAAAATATAAATATTAATATAGTTTGTATAAAAGGTAGAGAAAATATTAAAATAAAAAAAATATGCAAATATTTTATTTTTATTTTTAAGTCTATATTTTGTATATTGAGAAATAATTATGATGTAATATATATACACTATGCGGAGCATTCAGTATTTCCTTTAGCTTTAATTAAAGTATTTTATAAAATAAAAAAACCAATTATTATAAATGCACATGGCGACGATGTTCTTAGTAATTCTAGAGTATCAAAAATTGTGTATTCTACTATACAAAATGCTAGCTTAATAGTTGTCCCATCTAAATATTTTTATAATATAGTGTTAAAAAAATACTCTAATCCAAATATTTTTATTTCTCCCTCTGGTGGAATAAATTTAAAAATTTTTAATTCTAAAAATAGCAATTTAATATCTAATGATAATATAATAAAATTAGGGTATGTTTCAAGAATAGACCATGGCAAGGGCTGGGACGTGCTTTTAAAGGCAATACATGTTTTAGTTACAAAATATAATATGATAAATATTAAATTAACTGTTATAGGTTGCGGAAATGAAGAAAAAGATTTTTTAAATATGATTGATAATTTAAAAATAAATAAATATATATATTTTTTAGGTGTAAAAAAACAAAATGATTTACCTGAGTACTATAGAAATATGGATATTTTTGTTTTTCCATCATATAGAGCAGGCGAAAGCTTGGGTTTGGTTGGATTAGAAGCTATGGCTTGTGGTGTTCCAGTAATAGGCTCTAAGATTGGAGGGATAGAAACTTATTTAATTGATAATTACAATGGTTTTTTATTTGAGCCAGAAGATTATAATGATTTAGCTTTAAAAATTGTAAAATTTATAAAATTAGATAATATACAAAAAAAAATATTAATTAAAAATTCAATAAATACTTCTAAAATGTATGATAAGGAAATAGTTAATAAAAAACTAATTCATAAAATAAAAAATATATGCGAGAATTTCTATGGATAGACTAAAATTAATTTTATACTATATTATAATATTTAATTTGCCAAGTTCTAAATTCGGAAGGATATTTAATACTATTAGAATTTGGTATATTTCTTTTGTTCTAAAAATATCTAATTATGATAAAAATAATAAATTTGAAAATAAGGTTTATATTAGTAATGCTAAAAATTTATCTATTGGAAAACATTGCCACATCAATGAAAGAGTTTTTATACAAGGAGCTGTCATCGGAAATTATGTAATGATTGCTCCTAATGTTGCTATTTTAAATTCAACACACAAACATGATATGATAGATAAACCAATGATAATGCAAGGAGATATTAAACATTTGAATCCAATTATAGAAGATGATGTTTGGATAGGTAGAAATGCAATTATTTTGCCGGGTGTAAAAATTGGAAAAGGTAGTATAGTTGGTGCAGGTGCGGTTGTAACTAAAGATGTAAAAAAATACACTATAGTTGGTGGTGTTCCAGCTAAGGTTTTAAAAATGAGGACAAATAATGAAAAATAATAAAAAGGTTACTTTGTTTGGTATAGATATATATGGTTTTACAATGTCGGAAATGGTAAAGATTATAGATGATTCTATAAAAAACAATAAAAAACTATATCAGGAAGATATTAATGCTGCAAAAGTCGTATTTTATCATAAAAACAAATTTATCAAAAAATCTATTGATATGTCTGATTATAGATGCGCTGATGGTCAATCTATAGTTTTTGCTAGTAAGATATTTGGTAAAATATTACCAGAAAGAATTGCTGGTATTGATTTAATGCAAAATTTAATAGCTTTATCTGATAGTAAAAAATATAAAATTTTTCTTTTAGGTTCAAAAGAAACAATTATTAAGGCCTTGGTTAAAAAAATTAGAAATAAATATGGTGAAGATATTATTGTTGGCTATAGAAATGGATATTTTAATAAAGATGAGGAGCAAAACATAATTCATAAAATAAATTCAAGTGGGGCACATATGCTTTTTATAGGAATTGGAAGCCCATATAAGGAAGAATTTATTTCTAGAAATTTAAATGAAATAAATGTGCCATTCATTATGGGGGTTGGTGGCAGTTTTGATGTCCTTTCTGGACATATTAAGAGAGCACCACTTTGGATGCAGAAGCATGGACTAGAATGGTTTTACAGATTTTTAAAAGAGCCAAAAAGAATGTTTAGAAAGGCTTTTATAATTAATCTAAAATTTATTTATATGGTATTTGAGGAAAAATTAAAAATAAACAAAAGATAGCATAGAGAGTTTAATTCCTTAAATACCCTCTTTATTTATTACTATAAATAAAGTTTTAAAACTACTTTTATTTCAAGCCAAAGTGACCATCTTTTGTGGTATAACATGCCATTGGTTTTTTGCTTGGCGTCATAAGTGATATGATATATAGCGCATTTAAGTCGATAAAATTATGGCGAACGGTATAAAAAGGTATTTATTCAATTTTATCTAATTGATATTTTCAGTTCAGGTTACCAGTTCTAAGATTTTTTTGCGCTTAATTTGAGTTTATGGCTTACCTATAAACAATGAATTTGAAAAATATACTAAAATGTATTTTTAAAAATACATCAAATCAAAATACATAGCTAATATTTTATTAAAAAGAAGTCAATAACTTCTACTGTCATAAAATCCCAATTCTGTTCGGATATTATCAGGTTTTTATATTATTAAACTTTATAATAATATAAAAAAATTTATCATTTTAAGTGCATAAATAAAAAATAAAAGATTATAAACTGTATAAAATCAGTTTTTAAATGATTTTATTATACAAATGATTTGTTTATATTGTAATTGAAATTAGCTATTAATGGTGGCCCCGAATGGGCTTGAACCATCGACTTCCACCATGTCAAGGTGACACTCTACCACTGAGTTACGGGACCTGAATATAAAAAAATAAAGTTTAAAAAATTTTAATTTATGAAATTTCAAACTAAAATTTTAAAAATACAGTTTTTTATTTTATCAAAAAAAATCTAAATTTTTGCTTTTTAACTTTTTGTTCAATAAATTTTTAAGATTAATAATTAAAAAATTTCTTACTGTAATTTCAACGCTTGATTTTATATTTTGTATTTTTTTGCAAGTTGTAATTTGAAACCTAATTTAAATTAGTCTAAAATTTTGACGATAAATTACAAATTTAATTACGCAGTTAAATTTAGCATAAAAAGAAAATAAAGACTTTAAATATCGGGCACAATAAAATATATGATAGATAAAAATGATTTATTTTATTCAGTTTAAATTTTACGGCTGTAAATTTTAGTGATATTTTTCATAATAACATTTTTTCAATTTTAAACGCGAATTACCTACATATGCCTTTTTGCAAAAGTATTGTTTAAAACTTAAAAAATTTAAAATGGAGTTAAGCGGGATCGAACCGCCGACCTCTTGAATGCCATTCAAGCGCTCTCCCAGCTGAGCTATAACCCCATAAAATAAAAGTAATTCTACAATAATTAACTTATATTTTTTTTAAAAATTTTGCAATTTAAAAAAAATTGTAAAAAAAATAGAATTTTAAGTTTAGTTTTGTTAGTATCTTAAAAATTTTTTTAAGGATAATTTATGAGAGTTTTAATTTTTTCAATTATTACTGTTTTTGGAATTTGCGGTTGTTCAAACACTTGGCATGGTGTCAAAGAAGATACAAACAGCGGAGTTGAATGGACAAAAGATAAAGTAAATGACGGTGCCACATGGGTCAAAGATAAGACAGAATAATTTAAAGCATTTTTAAAAAATTTGATTTTGAATTTTAGCTTTACGGCTAAAATTCAGTTATTTTAATTTATTAAAATTTTTTATTGAAGTGATGTGATAAAAATTTATTGAAATTATGTAATATGACATTGTTTCTACATTTTTGCGGTATTTAACAATGAGCGTTCGGTTTGTATCATTTATCACAGATATTTATTTAAACTTCAATGTAAAATTTTATATTAAATTTTAATAAAATACGATACAATCGTATTTCTAAAATATTTTAAATCTTTAATAAAACTGTTCTTTTAAATACTTATTTAAATATAATTTATTCGGAGTGTAGCGCAGGCTGGTAGCGCATCTGGTTTGGGACCAGAGGGTCGAAGGTTCGAATCCTTTCACTACGACCATTTTTGAGAGTTCGGCTTATCAGATTGCGACTATAATACCGTTGGTTTGATTTCCGTAATTTAATTAGAGATTGCAGCTTAATTTTATAAAGTAGCACCATTCTAATGTAGATAGGAACTTCAGAGCCGCTTTTTTAAATTCTTTTATCGTATAAACTTACTTAGTAAGCTACTTGCGTTTATTGCCCAAAATCCGCTTCACACAATTCTATAAACAATATTAATGATTTAACTGCTTTTTAAATTTTACTTTATTAAAATTTCAGAAAATTTAAATAAAAAGAAATAAATACGAAAAATTTATTATAGCACTGTTTGCTTCGGTGATAAGTTTATTTGCACTTGATGTAAATAAAGAATGTGTTAAAGATTTGATAAAAAAGCAGTTAAAGTAAAGGATGAAATTAATAAAAAAATACAGATAAAAAAGATAAAAAAACACAACAATAAATAATAAAAAAAATAATCAAAGATGAAATTTAAACAAATAGCAGGGAATAATTTATTATATAACTTTTTAAAGATAAAAACTTTAACATTAAAGTATGACAAGAAGTCCAATTTCGTAAAAATTGGCGGTCTTAAAATTATTAACGCGAGAGCGTAAAAGAGAGTTGAAAAGGCATAAAATTCTTTTAATTTTTTAATTGTTTATTATTAGAATTGCCAATAAACCAAAAATGTCGTTGTAAATTTTTTAATATAAAAATCAGGTTTAAAATTTAATTTAAATTTTTGGATTATTGTCAAAATTTTACTAAAATTCGCAAAAAGGCAAAAAAATGAATGAAATTTTGATTTTAAGCGGTGCAGGGCTATCTGCTGATAGCGGGTTGAGTACTTTCAGAGGAAATGGCGGACTTTGGGAAAATTATAATGTAATGGAAATTTGCTCCGTTGAAGGTTTTGCAAAAGATCGCCAAAAAGTTTTAAACTTTTATGACAATCGTAGAATTGAACTTAAAAATGTCGCGCCGAACTCAGCTCATAAAATGATTGCCGAAATTAAGGCGAAGTATCCTGATAAAATAGCTGTTTTGACGCAAAATATCGATGATTTGCTTGAAAGAGCAGGTTGCCATGATGTCGTTCATTTGCATGGTGAGCTCACAAAATTGCGATGTGAAAGTTGCGAGCATGAATTTTATATAGGCTACGAATCTCAAAAAAATAAAAAATGTCCAAAATGCGGCAGTTCACGCGTTCGCCATAATGTAGTCATAATGTAGTAATGTTTGGCGAGATGGCGCCTTTTTATGCCACACTTTATGCAAGATTAAGAGATATGAAACTTTTTATCTGTATAGGAAGCAGCGGAGAGGTTTTGGACGTTGCAAATTATGCATATATGGCTGAATTCAGTATTTTAAACAACCTTAAAAAAAGTTTCGTTGATAGAAATTTTACGAAAGTCTATAACGAAACAGCTGTAAATGCGGCGCTAAAAATTAAGCTGGATATAGAAAATTTTATAAAATTCGGCAAAATTTAAAGGACCGAAATGAAAAAAGGCAAATATTATATAGGAGATTTGAGTTATATTTTAAATTTTAATGATTTCAGCGATGTTCTAAAAGCTGAATTTGGCGATATTTATGAGCTTAAAAACGGCGTAAAATTTGAAAAATTTCATCTTGCAGTTGGAGATTATAAAGACAATCAAGGTTTTATATACAGCGTTGATAGTGAAATTTTCGGTATTATTGAAAGCAGCATTATAAATATTGAGTTTTTGAGCGAAAAAATTTTAACCGTAAAAAATGATGTGCTTTATGACAAAACGACAAATTATGCTCGCGCCAAAATAGTTACTTTCAATAGTGATTTTAGTGTTTTTAGAAGTGAAAATTCGCTGAATTTTGCAGACATTGAAATTTTTGCATAATAAATAAAAATTTATTTATGAAAAAACAGGCGTCGGGTTTAAATTTCAGATTGAAATTTATAAAATAATGAGTTGTTAAATTTTATAGTTTTAAAAAATAATTAACAACGTGAAATTTCACAGCTCATAATAATTATTTTAAAGCTGTTTTTATAAAGTAAATAAAATTTTGTATCGCGCTATAATGTAATGATTTGCAGTTTATAAAGCAATAAATAAAAGCGAAAATTACGAAAAGCTTTTAAAAATCGCTAAAATGATGAAAATTTTAAAAATCAAATTTAGATTAGCTCAAATTTTAAAATTTTAGTGTAAAATTCATCAAATTTTAGGAGTAAAAATGAGAAATTTTGTGATTTTAGCGATTTTTTGCACAGCCTTTTTATTTTGCGGTTGCGATGAAAAAAAAGATGAAAGTCTTGCAAAACCGCCTGTTGAAACCGAAATTCCAAAAGATGTACCTGTTTCGCAAACCGAAAATATCAAAATTGATCCGCAAAATCCGCCCGTTCCTGTCGGAGAATAAATTTCCGAATTTCAGAATTTGCAAATTCTGAAATTTATTACATAAGATAAGCCATACCTGATGCAGCCAACAAAACAGGCGATGTAATAAAACCAATAATTGTTAAAATCTCGGCAAATTACAAGCAATTGCAATTAAGTCTGTTTTGTGTCTTTTTCGGCTTGAAATATCGCCATAATTGTAATTAATAAAGCTAGCGGAAAAATGATTCCTGAAAAAATTGCCTAAATCGGCAAAAACTATCGCTAAAATTTCAACAATATTGCTTTTTGTTTGACACAAACTGCTTTTTTATTTTTTATAAAAACTCCTTTTAAAAAAATAATTTGGTAATATTAAAAAAGCAAATCAGTAATGGCGATTTAAATTTTCATTGCAAAGATGTCACAATTTAAGGTTTAATTATGTAAAAAATGTATAGAATTACAAAATTTAAATTTTGAGATTGTATAAAATTTTAAAAAACGTATCGTTGTTTTGTCTTTTGCGCTAAATTTTAAAATTTAAATGAAGTAAAATGAAATGTTTTTCCAAAAAAGCTGAAACCGCGTTAATTTAATATAAATAAATATTTTAAAAACGCATATATTATTTGTGAAAAACAATTTTTGCATATAAATAAAAACTATAAGGAGAAAAAATGAAAAAGTTTTTAGTTTTTGTTACGGTTTTTATGTTCGCAAGTTTTGCGTTTGCCGAACGCACTTACACATTAAAACTGGCTTCTACGTGGGAAAATACTACGCCTGTTCTTGGAAAAACGGCGAATGATTTTAAGAAATATGCCGAAACTATGAGCAACGGCAGACTTAAAATCCGCATTGACACGCCAAGCAAGCACAAAGCCGGTTTCGGAATTTTGGATTTTGTGAAAAGCGGTCAATACGAACTCGGCTATACTTCGCTTTATTATTATAAAGGAAAAGATCCAAAGACGATGTTTTGGACAGCAGTACCTTTCGGAATGACGACTGCCGAACAACACGCCTGGTATTATTATGGCGGCGGAAAAGAGTTGAATGAGAAACTTTTTGACAAATACGGCATTAAAACGTTTATTATGGGAACAACCGGAATGCAAATGGGCGGCTGGTTTAAAAAAGAGATTAACTCTTTGGCTGATTTGCAAGGGCTTAAATTCAGAATTCCTGGATTTGGCGGTGAAGTGATGAGCAAACTTGGCGTTACGATAAACACAATTCCTACAGGTGAGCTTTATATGGCGCTTGAAATGGGCACAATCGACGCCGTAGAGTGGGTAAGTCCGGTTTATGATATGCCTCTTGGTTTTCATAAAGTCGCGAAGTATTATTATACCGGCTGGCAAGAGCCTACAGGCGATACACAACTTTTGATAAATAAAAATGTTTATGACAAACTTCCTGAAGATTTGCGTCTGATTTTAGAGGCTGCTGCCAGAATGGCCGGAGAAAATATGCAAAATAGCGGTTTTTATCAAAATTCCGTAATTTGGCAAAAGATGAAAAAAGAGTTTCCGGATGTTACAATCAAAAATTTTCCGCCCGATGTAATGGAAGCGCTAAAAAAAGCAACTGATGAAATTTTGGACGAAGAAGCTGCAAAAGATCCTTTATTTAAAGAAATCTTAGATAGTCAAAGAAATTTTCTTAAAATCGGCAGAGAGTGGAATAAGATAAGCGAAACCGCTTATATCAACAATCAAAACGAAAATATGCCTAAATTTCCGCAAATTTCTGAAACGAACTCAACCGTAAAAGAGCAAAATTCAAGTAAATAAGGTGCGCAAAATTTTAAATTTGCGCTTGATGTGACAAATCGAATTTTAATTATTTTTTTGCTACAATTGCAAGATAAAATTTTAAAAAAGGAAAACAATATGGCAACTATAAATGAAGCTAAGTATATTTGGTTTAACGGAAAATTAGTAGCTTGGAAAGATGCGACAGTTCATGTTCTATCCCATTCTTTACATTATGGAAATGCTGTTTTTGAAGGGGTAAGAGCTTATCAGACAGACAAAGGTCCTGCAATTTTCAGATTGAAAGAGCATACAAAACGTTTAATGAATTCGGCTCACGCTTGCTTAATCAATATACCTTATACGCAAGAAGAGCTTGAAAAAGCTCAAATCGAGGTTGTAAGAGAAAATAATTTTACACAAACTGTTTATATTCGTCCGCTAGCATTTTTCGGATACGGCACAATGGGTGTTTCCAGCAAAGGCGCAAATGTCGATGTGGCAATCGCTGCGTGGCAATGGGGCGCATATATGGGTGAAGACGCTCTTAGAAAAGGCATAAAGGTAAAAATAAGCTCTTGGATGAAACCTGCACCTTTTTCAATGATGGCAAAGGCAAAAGCAAGTGCAAATTATTTTAATTCTCAAATGGCAAATTTTGAAGCCGTAAATGCAGGATATGATGAAGCTTTATTGATGGATCAAAACGGCTTTATAGCTGAAGGCAGCGGCGAATGCTTTTTTATCGTGCGAAACGGCTCAATAATCACTCCGCCAAACGATACAAGTCTGGAAAGTATAACTCAACAAACAGTTATTGAAATAGCCGAAGATTTAGGTTTTGAAGTAAAACGTCAAAGAATTACAAGAGATGAAGTTTACAGCGCTGATGAAGCATTTTTCACAGGAACCGCCGCTGAAGTTACACCGATAAGCAATATAGACGGACGCGTTATCGGAAAAGGCGAAATGGGACCTGTAGCCGAAAAATTGCAAAAAACGTATTTTGACGTCGTAATGGGCAAAAATGCTAAATTCGAACACTATCTAACATATGTAAAATAAGGGAAAATATGCCAGCAGATTTAAACGACTATTTTAACAAAAAACAAAACATGAACGGAAACGGTGGCGGAACAAATTTCAAAATGCCTAATTTGCCTAATTTTAGTAAATTTTCAGGTCTGATTTATATTTTAATTGTAATAGTTGCGGTTTTGGTTCTAGCAAGACCGTTTGTTACGATTCAATCCGGTCAAGTAGGAATCAAATCGAATTTAGGAAGTTATGATCCTACGCCTCTTCAACCTGGACTTCATTTTTTTGTGCCGTTTGTACAGGATATTTTTATAGTTGACACGAGAGTCAGAATTATAAATTATACAAACAATGAAGATATGGGCGGCGGAAATTTAAAAGGTGAAACAGGTATTATTCGAAAAAATTCAATTTCCGTATTTGATGCAAGAGCGCTTCCTGTAAGTATCGATTTGACTGTTCAATATAAATTAAATGAAACTACAGCTTCAAATACCATTGCAAAATGGGGATTTTATTGGGAAGATAAGATTGTAGATCCGGTTGTGCGCGATGTAGTGCGAAATGTCACAGGTAAATATACGGCAGAAGAACTTCCAACTAAGCGTAATGAAATAGCTTTAGCCATAAATGACGGAATTCAGGCTACAATCGAAGCTTTGCCGAATTCGCCTGTAAATTTACTTGCAGTGCAACTTCGTGAGATTATTCTACCTACAAAAGTAAAAGAGCAAATTGAGCGCGTCCAAATCGCAAAGCAAGAAGCGGAAAGAACAAAATACGAAGTTGAAAAGGCAAATCAGGAAGCTCTTAAAAAAGCAGCCCTTGCGCAAGGAACCGCCAAAGCTGTAAAAATAGAGGCTCAAGGTAGAGCGGACGCCGTTAAAATAGAAGCCGATGCGGCAGCTTATGCGAATACCGAGATTGCAAAAAGTCTTGATAAAAATCTTTTGACACTAAAACAAATAGAAATTCAAGGTAAATTTAATGAAGCTTTAAAAGAAAATTCGGATGCTAAAATTTTCTTAACACCAGGTGGCGCAGTGCCGAATATTTGGGTTGATACAAAAGATAAAGCCAAACAGAGCGCGATAAATTCTACCGCAACTGAATGAAGTAAAATGGATAAAATTTAAGGGCAAAAATGAGCGAAAATAAAATAAAAATTGATTGGCAAAAGGTCGGTCTTTTGCCGGCTGTCATTCAGGATAACATCACCGGTGAAGTTTTAATGATGGCTTATATGAATGAAGAAGCACTGAATTTGACATTTTCGACAGGTTTTGCCCACTATTTTTCGCGTTCAAAAAATCGCATTTGGAAAAAAGGTGAAAGCAGCGGCAATACACAAAAAATTTGCTCTGCTTTTTTGGATTGCGATAATGATACTTTGCTTTTAAAAATTGAACAAAAAGGTGCAGCGTGCCATACAGGGCATAAAAGTTGTTTTTTTAATGAAATTTCTTTGAATGACGGCGAAATTCCGCATGAAAAAAATGAAAAAATTTCAAAGCCGAAATACGAAATTTTAGACGAACTTTATCACATTTGCTTGGATAGAAAATTTAATGCGGATCCAAAAAATTCATATGTCGCAAAGCTATATGAAAAAGGCGAAAACACTTATCTTAAAAAAATTTGTGAAGAGGCAAGTGAATTCGCTTTTGCGTGCAAAGATCTTAATAAAGCTAAAAATTATCGCGATTTGAAACGTGAAATTTTTGGTGAACACCACGAAAATGAGCCTGAATATGATGTGATTTATGAAGGAGCCGATTTGCTTTTTCATATGGTTGTAGCGCTGGCTTATCATGGAATTCATCCTGAAAATTTATTAAATGAATTGTCTCGCCGCAACGGAATAAGTGGAATCACGGAAAAAAATTCAAGAAAAAGTTAAAAAATACAAGCATTGTTAAAATTTTTTTGTAATTCTTTTTAAAATTTATTTTATCTTTAAAGATAAATTTTATCAATATTTTATATGCAAAATCAAAAGTATTTTTATATTGTTTACTTTTGCCGCCTAAAAATTTGTCCGCTATATTTAAAATTTAATTAACTTTTGCTATTCTACTGGCGATTGAACTTATAATTTTCCTCCTTTTATTAAAATTTGTTATTGAAAATCTTGTTTATTAAATTCAAAAAGTGTGGTTATTTTCTTTTGCACTTTGTCTAAATTCTTGTCTATTTTTATTTAAAATATCTTTTTAATTCTTTGTATCCGCTAACCATAAATTTATAAAATTGTGTTTTTTACCTTTTGTAAATAAAATATCATAACAAAATCTATTTTTGAATCAAAATCAAATAAAATTTGATTTTGCCATAAATTTTTCAAATTTAAATCTACATTACAAATAAATTTAAATTTAAAAATTCATAAAATTTACATTTTGTAATAATTTAATTTCTAGTAGAATTTTGCCGATTATATCTTAAAATTTTTATTGAAATTCCAATTTTACTTAAATAAGCAAGATTGCGACTTTATGTAATTTTTAAAAAATTGCTAAAAATTTATGAATTTGGTTTGAAATTTGAATTTAACAGTGAATAATAGCATAAATTAATATTATTTAATCTACATTTAAAAAATAAAGCCGTATAATCAAAAAAATAAAATTTAATTTTAAAGGTTAGACCGATGCGAACTGCTCTGCAGGCGCTTGCACTTATTACTCAAATAAATAGAATTCCGTTTGATTCTAAAGAAATAATAAATAAATTTGCATTGAATACAAACGAACCAAGCATTGACGAGCTTACAAGAATTGCAAAATATTTGGAATTTAAAGCAAAAATCAAAAATATATCTGAAATTTCAAAATATAAACCTCCTTTTATAGCACAATCCAAACAAAACACATATTTTGTAATTTTCCAAATTTTAGAAGACGGATCATTTTTGATTTATGATGGTGGGAGCAGCTTAAAAAAGATAAACAAAGATGAGATGAATGAAATTTCAAATTCCAAAATAATAGTTTTGGCTCATAAAGCTTTAAATTCTCAAGTCAAATTCGGCTTTGCATGGTTTTATAAAAAGATGCTGAAATTTAAATTTATAATTTTTGAAGTTTTGCTAGCCTCTTTTATAATGCAGCTTTTTGGGCTTGTTACGCCGCTTTTTACACAAGTAGTTCTTGATAAGGTTTTAACTCATCATAGCATTAGCACTTTAAATGTTATCGCGGTAGCATTTTTCGCAGTTATTATTTTTGAAATGTTACTCTCTCTTACCAGAAATTATATATTTGCTCACACTACGACAAAAATTGATGCGCAGCTTGGAAGCGAACTGTTTTTGCACCTTTTATTGCTTCCGATGACATATTTTGAAAACAGAAAAGTAGGAAACATAGCGGCAAGAGTAAGAGAGTTAGATAGCATAAGAGATTTTATTGCAAACAAATCGGTTACCGTGCTACTTGATCTTCTTTTTAGCTTTGTTTTTGTCATTATGATGCTACTTTATAGCGTAAAACTTACACTTATAGCAATAGCTTTTGTAAGTGTAATTGCTTTGATTTATTTTTTTATTACACCGATGCTAAGAGCAAGACTTAATGACAAATTTGAGATGGGAGCAAGGTCAAATTCTTATTTGATAGAGTCAATCACTGGAATGCAAACCGTAAAATCTCTTGCAATTGAGGGTGGAATGCAAAGAAACTGGGAAGATTATTTAGCAAAATATGTAAAATCAAGTTTTAATCTTTCGAATTTAAGCAATATCGCAAGTGGATTTGCAAACGCTCTTTCAAAGCTTATGACTTTATCTATTTTATATTTTGGTGTAGGGCTTGTAATAGAAGGAAAATTAAGCGTAGGCCAACTTATCGCTTTTCAAATGTTTGCAGGGCAATTTGCGTCTCCTGTAATGAGACTTGTAGGTCTTTGGAATGAATTTCAACAAGCGATTATAAGTGTGGATAAATTAGGCGATATATTAAATACGCCGACTGAACAAACAACAAATAAACCGATAAGTTTAAATAAAGTAAGAGGTGAAATAAAATTTGAAAATGTAAGCTTTAGATACAACCCTGGTTCTAATTTGGTTCTTAAAAATTTAAGTTTTAAGATAGATGCAAATAAAAGTGTAGGCATAGTAGGAAAAAGCGGAAGCGGCAAAAGCACGATTACAAAACTAATCGAAAGGCTTTATTTACAAAATGACGGTGCTATTTATATTGATGATATTGATATAAGACATCTCAATCCATATATTTTAAGGCAAAATATAGGCGTAGTTTTACAAGAAAATTATCTTTTTAGCGGCACAATAAGAGAAAATATATCTTATGCAAAAGCCGACGCTTCTATGGACGAGATCATAAAAGTAGCCAAAATATCTGGAGCGCACGATTTTATAAAAGAGCTTTCATCAGGATATGATACGATAGTAGGAGAAAGAGGAAGCTCTCTTTCAGGCGGGCAAAAGCAAAGAATCGCGATAGCAAGAGCGATTATTTCCAACCCTAAAATTTTAATATTTGACGAAGCGACATCTGCGCTTGATTATGAAAGCGAAAAAGCAATAACTGAAAATTTAAATAAAATAAAAGAAAATAGAACATTCATCATCATCGCTCATAGACTTTCTACGATAAGAAATTGTGACGAAATAATAGTAATAGATAAAGGTGAAATTAAAGAACGCGGAAGCCACGATGAATTGGTAGCCAAAAATGGATATTATAAAAAATTGCTTGATGCACAAGCAGGGCTCAATCATGTTTAAACTTTTTAAAAAAATTGACGATTCATACGAATTTAAACCAAGTATAATTGAAATAGAAGATAGACCGCAAAATCCGCTGGGAAAAACGATTCTATGGATAGTTGTAACAATTTTCGTTTTTTTGGTTTTATGGCTTGTGTTTGCCAAAATAGATATAGTAGTAAGTGGCAGCGGAAAAGTAATACCAAGCGGAAATATTAAAATTTTAAAACCGCTTGAAAATGGAATAATATCAAAAATTTTAGTTTATGAAGGACAAAAAGTATCTAAAAATGAACCGCTCATAATCATTGATCCAAGCGTATCTAAAGTAAATTTAATCACGCAGGAAGAAAAACTAAAAGCACTTAATTTCAGTATAAAAAGACTTGAACTTTTAAGCTTCAGTGAAAAATTGCAAAAAGATGCAAATTTAAGCAGCGACGAAATGAATCTTTATATCAATCAAAAACAAAATTTTGATGAAAGCATAGATGAACTGAATTTTAAAATTTCAGGCATACTAAACTCAATAAACGGCACACAAGCTGAAATTTCAAAATTAAGCGAACTGAAAATTTTAGCGGATAAAAGGGTTAAAAATTTAAAAAACGTTCGAGATATAATAGCAAGCAAAGATTATGAGGATGCGCTTTCAAAACAGATTGATTTAAACTCGCAAATAAAAAGCACAAATGAAAATTTACTTGCACTAAAATCAAAACTGAGTGAAACTAAAAAAACGCTTGAGAATTTTAAAACGAGTCAAAAAGCTAAATTTTTGGATGAACTTTTAACAAAACAAAAAGAAGCCGCCGAAATCAAAGCTTCTATAAATGCACTAAATTTCCAAACGAAACAACAAATCGTAGCATCTCCTGTAGACGGTTATGTAGGAAAACTTTTGATTCATACGGTTGGAAGTTCCGTTAGCAGTGGTGAAGAGCTAATCAGTATAATTCCCGCAAACGAGCCTCTAATTATAAGTGCTAAAATTTTAAATAAAGATATAGGATTTTTACAAAATGGACAAAAAGTAGCCATTAAAGTTGATACTTTCAACTTTCAGAAATACGGCAAAATAGACGGAGAGCTTATACATATAGGAAACGACGCTATAAAAGACGAAAAACTTGGGGAAATTTTTGAAATAAAGGTAAAACCGAAAAAATTAAGTCTGATGGTAGAAGGCAAAGAAAAACAAATAGAGCCCGGAATGAGCGTAATAGCTGAAGTGAAAGTCGGAAAAAGACGAGTCATAGAGCTTTTCATATATCCTATCGTAAAATATCTCGATGAAGGACTTAGTGTAAGATAAGCTCTGAAACAAAAGGAAAATTTTATGGATTTTGAGAAACTTTTATATACTAAGGATAAAAGGATAAAAAAATAAAAAAATGAGAAAATATATTGCAAATAATATTTACTTAAATAATTATTAAAAGGTTGATAATGTAAAAAAATAATTAGGTGCGTATAAAATACGCTATTTTAGGCATTTGTATCGTTATTATTTAAAAATATATGAAAAAAACATTCAAAAAAATTAAAAGATAATTTTAAGTTTTGGCACAAAATGGCACATATTTTTTTTAACCCTTTAAAAAAATTCTTTTTTATACAAAAATAACACAAATATTTTGAAAAAGGAAGTTAAATGGCTATTTTAAGTTATGCAAACACTGCAGGGCAAAAGCCTAGCATACGTGAAGCGTTGATTATGAACGGCGTAAAAACAGCGCCGTTAGTTGAAATGCTTAAAAGCAAATCTATAAACAGTTTCGTGCATAGTTGGTTGACCGACAGATACAGAGACCCGAAAGACAATGCGAGACTTGAAATTTCAAGTGTCGGTGAAACTCCAAAAGACACAAAGAAAAAGACAACTAATCATTGTCAAATCATTATAAATGAGATAAAAGTTTCAAAACGTGCCGAAGATGTGGCGCAATATAGTGGCAACGAATTAAATCGTCAAATCGCAAAAGTCGGAGCGGAGCATATAAAAGATATTGAATATGCAATGTTAGGATTAGGACAAGCCGATGTTTTTAATGCGCCTGTTGCCATGAGCGATACTACGCCTGCAAAAATGGCGGGATTTTTCTATTTTGTGCCTAACACAAATAAAATAAATGCGGCAGGAGCTGAATTTACGCTTGATGAGTTGCATAAACTAATCGAACCTGTATGGAAAATCGGCGGAATTGATAACGGCAACTTTAAAATTTTAATGGGAAGTCTTTTAAAAGGCAAAGTAAATGCGTGGATAAAAGAAAATAACGCGCTAAAAATTGATGTGAAAGATAATAAACTTGACCCTAGAATTACGAGAATAGCAACGGATTTCGGTGAGGTTGATATTGTTTTGCATAGACTTTTTGCAGGGGATAAATTAAAAGACAAGGTGCTATTAGGAAATTTCGATGAAGCTACATTGTGTTATTTAAGAGATACGGAAATTGAAAATGTAAGCACTGATGAAACGGCTACTATAAAACGCTATTACACTGATGTAACCCTTGAAGTTGCAAACGCTGATTATTTTGCAAGCGGAAGCGGCTATAAAGTAAATTAGATATGAAAATATCCGAAGTAAAAGAGCTTTTAGCTCATAAACTAAAAGGCGATAAAGGCGATTTTGCATTAAGCGAACCGCTTTTAAAAGAAGCTTTATTGGAAGTTTTACGCAGAACAACGCCAAGAACTCATATAGTGTATGAAAAAAGCGAAAAATATCTTTTTAAATATTTTCGCAGAACGCATTTCAGTTTTTGGCTACGCTATCCTCATATAGATTTAAGCGACGAAGCGAATTTGGATATGGAAGAAGAGTTGGCTATGGCGGTTGTTTATTTTTTGGCAAGTCTTTTCAGCGTAACAAGAAAAGAGCAGTATTTTAAAAAAGCCGAAGAGATAATCGCAATTTACGATACGAATATGAATTGGCGAAAAAATCCGCGTTTTTTTAATTGCTATCTTTTAAAATTGCACGAAAACGGAAAGCCGATTTATAATCCGTATGATGATAACAATAGCGGAAGCGGAGCAATACCGATTTTAAAACAAATCGCTATTGAAGTAGGAAAAAGCGAAAAAATATTGGTTGAAAACAGCGCAGGTGGGGAAATTACCGCTACAAGCGATACGCCCCTTTTAAAACCCGTCATTAATGGCAATACGGTTGAAATTTTTGCATTAGGCGCAACTAATAAAGGCGTAATAACCGTAAAAAGCAAAGATGAAACTTTTAGAATTGAAGTTTTTTCAGCTGAAAGTGACGGCGGAATTATAGAATAAAAAGGATTTAAAATGGCAATTCTAAAAAAAATTGATTATTTAATAAAAGAAACAAGCAGCGGCGAAATAGGGGCGCAATTAAACAGTGTGATAAGTGATTTGAATGCGAAACAGACTTTGGAAACAAACAAATTGGGCGGAGATTATAAAACATATTATTACGGTTCCGTTTTTGACCCTAGAAGCAAAAAAGAGTATTTCGCTTTTGCTGATATAACAAAAACTAAATTCGCCCTTGCAAATTCAACTTACGAAGCAAGTGCGGCAGGAAGCGGAAGTGTCAGCGGCAGCGGTGTAGATGAGAACCGTGTAAATGAATTAATCGGACTTTATATGACAAATCACCCCGTAAATGTTCTTAATGACGCTACACAAAGCAAAACGACAACATATTCATCTTCTAAAATAGAAGAATTGTTAAGCGGATCCGTAAAAAAAGATGAGTATGAAAAAGATTTTGCCAAAGTTGAAACAATGATTGGTTGGTAGTTTCTAAAAAGTAAATTTTTAAATAAGGTTGATAAAAAATGTTTTATAATGATAAAAAAAACCGATATAATGATTGGAATAATCAAAATTTAAGCGGTTTGCAATGGTTAAATTCTCAATACGGAAGCAATGGGATAGCTTCTGTAAATAATGGCGCTAAAAACGCATATAACGACCAGCTTAAACGCGCAAATCAAACGGCGACACAATATCTTAATAACAGCTTTATCAACCTTGACAATCCTGCTATGGCGCAAAATGGAAGTAACGGCTACGCGCAAAGTTTAGCGCAAAGCAAAACGCCTGAAGCTGCTGGTGGCGGATATGTTATGAATAAACCTGATTTGCGCCAAAACAGCATTTTAAGCCCGATTTTTAATAATGGATTAAATGCCGCCGTAAATAAAGGAACAGCTATGTATCCTGTGCTAAATTACGATAAAAACAATACATGGGTGCAAAATCGCGGAACTGAAATTACAAATTATCTGAATACGATGAGAAATATTAAAAGGGCGGACGACCAAGCAGAAAGAAATAGAACTTATGCAATGGGATTGTTACAAGCGCAACAAAATGCTTACGATAAAAATTTAGACAGAGCCGACGATTATCAAAATCAACTTTATAGAAATCAGGTTGATAATGAAAAAATGGCGCTTGAAAATGCAAAGCTTGATGAAACAAGACGAGCCAATGATTTACGTGCAGAGGCAAATAAACAAAATACACAATTTAGACAAGATTATATGACGCAAAATATGGAAAATAACGCGGCATATAGAAACGAACAGGCGCAAAATCAAAGAGCTAGAATAGCTGATGACACACTTTTCGGAATTCCAGGGTTCGGCGACCTTAGCGAAGAAGACCAGGCAAAAGCAAGAGCTGATTATATAAAAAGCGGGGCGTTACCTAAAATTTTAAAAGATAACAGCGGATTTTTCGGCGCTAATTATGCACTTGATACAAATACCACGGAGCAACAACCGCCGCAACAAAATAATTTTAACGATGATGAAATGAAACAGATAAATGAATACGCGCGACAAAATAATTTAAAACCGCGTATAAACGGCGATTTTATAGAATTCGTAAATGAAAAAGGCGAAGTAGTAAATAGGGCGAAAAGAGGCTAATAAGTATATAGCAGCAATTTGCCGAAATTATTATCAAAATCAAGCGAATAAAATATAATACTTTTTACTCCTTTATAATTTCTCGCATAACTTACGGCGTTTAAATCCACTTTTGGTTCAAAATTCAATACTTTATTTCTATTTTTTAAAAAACCGTTTATTCCTAAATCCCCGTCGTCAGTGTCGCAAATATGAAAATCGAAATCGCTTCCGATACCTAAATCAAAAGCTTGCTCCCAAAGTCCTACATTAAAATCCGCTTCATATTCGCCCCACATTTTAAGATAATGCCCTCTATTGTAACTATCCCCGATATATGATTTTATCCTGCTGTTAGAATATGCGTCGCGTATAATATAATCATATCTTAAATTTCCAGCCCACGCTACAACAAACGGGGCAATCGCTTCATTGAATTTTACTTCATTAAAAAGAAGTTTGAATTCGCCTTTTGCAAATCTGTAAACGCTGAAAATATCGTTTTTATTTATGCAGATACTTTTTAAAACGGGGTTGAATGTTAATTTATTGAAATCTTTATCAAATTTCAATGTTATAAGTTTTAAAGAATATTTATCGAATAAAAATAATTCTTTTTTAGTATATGCTAAATCATATCTTTTTGTGCGAAAAAAACTTAAATTTTCCCCGCTTGAGAAGTTTAAATCATACAAAATTACGCCGTTTTTATAAAAAGCAAGTTTTGAATTCCATAAATCATAATTTATTAAAAAAAGACTGTATTTTAAAAAACTCATTTTATAAAGCGGGTATTTTGCTTTTGAGTATTTAAGCGTAGTTTTATATCTGCATAAAGCGTCAAGCACAACGACAAAAAAAGCGTTCGGGTCGTTTTCTCTGCTGAAATCCTCATATTTATAGGTGTGCTTATTTATGTTTGCCCCTTTATAAACTATGCTTTCATCGGCATTTGCGCCGATTGCAAAGCCCTCATTATTAAAGCCGCTCACGCAGAAATTATCGGCTCCCGCAATAAAGCCGTATGGAAAATTTTCAACTCTTTTACTTCCATAAAAATCGCCATTGTAAAAGTCATATGCGCCTTTAAATTTAAGCTCTTTTATAGGCGGTGTATGAGTTAAAATTATATAATCGTCTTTGCCGCTCTCATCAAATTCAGGCAAATAACAAAGGCTCAAATTCGTGCTTTTACAATTTAAATTTATGCCTAATTGTTCGAATAAATTAAGCATATCAGGATTTACTCTGTCGTTTTTATATCTGTCATTCGTGTAAATTTCACTAAAGCGTGATAAATTGCTTGCGTAAGCTCCATTAATAAGCTCCGCTATTTCCAGGTCCTGCGAATTTAAATTCGGCTCTTTATATAAAATCTTTTTTTTATACATCTAATAATTTATATTATAAACTACAACTTCATCCGCGTTAATTCTTATTAAATTAAAAGTAACATACGGGTAGCTTTGTAGGGCGTCAAAAACTTCAGGAATATTATTTTTGTTTTTTAAAATTTTAAGTTGATTGTTAAATTTAAAATTAAATTGAAAATTCGTATCCACTATAACCTTATATTCTTTATTTAAAGGCATTAAATAGTTGTAGCTGCTGTCCTGCGCCACGCTGAATATGGTATTTTTATTCAGTTTTATTTTTATATTTGTCAAATTTGTAAAATCTATACCGTTTTCGTTCGCTTCAACTTCCTTAAAAGTTTCATCGATCGGAGCTTGATTAGGCGTTTGTGTGTTTGCAGCAGGTAAATCCGCCCACTCAAGGCTTGTGCCGTTTGATTTTAAGATTTTGCCGCTTTGATGTGTTTTAGGGCAATCAATCAATTCGGTGAAACGTTTCGTTCCGCCTCCGCCGTTTCCGCTTATAAGCGGTATAGCTTCGCCCCAAGCGCCCCTTTTGTATATTCTGAAATAATTATCGCCTGCTTGATATGATGAGTGCCATGAAGTTTTATCAGCTGAAAATCCGAAATTTAAATCACTTATATTTTTTAAATCCGGGATAACTAAAGTTCTTGCGTATTCGCTTAAAATATCTTTTGCTTTCGTACGAAAATCATTTATTCCTAAAAGCGCCAAAGTGTTATAAATAGCCGATATGAAAAGCGGTTCATCGATATCGGCATTTTCATTTATATTCAGTTCTTTAGGCTTTCTTATATCAAAATCATCATTTAAATTTCTGATAATATCGTCGCCTGCGCCTTTTTCAGTCAAAAGAGATAATGGAATTTGTGAAACGCAAAGCGATAACATCTCCATATATAAGTTTTTAAGTATTATTTCGTCCGTTATAATCGCAAAATCGTGGCGAAATTTTAATTTATCGTTTTCATAATATTCGAAATTATTTTTTATCGCATCATCACGTGCGCTGAATTTGTTTATTATCTCTTTTTTAGCATAAATTTCAAGTTGTTTTCTTATATATTCAAGTGCCTTACTTACTAACATTTATATCTCCTTAATATCCTGCCATAATTTTGGCTTTTTCAAGCTCCACATCGGCTTTAAACTGTTCTATTTTTGTCTGTGTATCAAGGCTTGCGCTTACCGCTCCGCCTTGTTGATTTTTAAGATATGCTTCTTCTTCAAGCAGTTTGCATTCATAACGTAATTTTTGTATTTCTCTTTGCGCCCTTGCGCGTTCTATCGCCAACTGCTCTTTTTTAAGTCCGAGCTCGTCCTGCATTATCTTTATTTTTTCAAGTTCCACTTTTATACGCATTCTTTCAGCTTCAGCTTGCGCTTTTGCTATTTCTATCTGTGCCTGTTTTAAAGGTAGTTCAGCTTCTTTTATAGCCAGTTCGGCTCTTTTTATAGGTAACTCCGCTCTTGTAATTTCCGCGTTCGCTTTCGCAAGTTCGGCTTGCGCTTTAACTAACGGCAATTTTTGTTTTTCTATTTCAAGCTGTGTTTTTTTAATCTCAAGTTCGGCAAGCTTCATCGGTAATTCCTGCTTTTTGATTTCAAGTTCCGCTTTAGCTATTTCGTTTTGAGATTTTTTAATTTCAAGTTCCTCTTTCCTTATAGGAATTTCAAGCTTCTTTAATTCAAGTTCCGTTTTTGCATTTTCAAGCTCCTGCGTTTTTATCTCAAGCTCTTTATTTTTTAACGGGATTTCTGCAAGTGTAGCGTCTTTTTGTGCCGTTTTAAGGTCGGTATCCGCTTTAACATTACCTTTTTGCTCTTTTTTTAGATCGGCTTCCGCTTTTTTAAGCAAAATTTCCGCGTCTTTAAGCTCAAGCTCTTTAGGCAACGCTTTTTCTTTAAGTTCAAGCTCTTTTTCCGCTATTTTTGTCTGTGCTTCCTTAAGCCTTATTTCAGCAGGTGCGGTTTGCGCTTTGACTTCGGCTTCAATCAAATTGGCTTTCGTCTGTGCTTCTATATTATCCAGATTAAGTGCGATATCTTTCGCATTCTGTAAAATGGAATTTATAGTTTGATTATTCAGTCCCATTAAAAAATCGGCGTATAGTTTCGCTTTTTCGGTATCACTCATTTCGATTGCATTGTTTAGAAACTCTTTCAGTTTCTTTTCCGTTTGAGCGAAAATACTGTAACATTCTTTTGTTACTTCATCATTACTTACATAAATTACGCGTCTGTAAAGTTCTTCTTTAAAAGCCATTTATTTACTCCTTTTTATTCTCTATAATTCCGCCACATATAAATGCGTTCAGATAACTTCCAAATCCCACTTTCACGGCTTGAGATATTTTTATATATATGGTTGCCTTATCTCGACTAATCGCAATTTCATCAGGTAAAAACATTAAAAACGGTATCCCATCAAGAAATACTTTTTTGAAAAAAGAATTCGGGTTGTTTTTTGAAACACTGAATGTTTTTACATGTATTGCGTTGTATCGTTCTGTAGTGTAATCACCTGTGAGGCTGATATCGTCCTGTAACGAAAAACGTTCCGTTTTGCTGATATTTCCTCTTAAAATTGCTGAAACGGCTTCTGTAAAAGTTATATAAGCGCCTACAGTCGCACGGCTTTGATTTAGTTTATCCTGCATTCTATTTCCGCTGAATTTAAAATGCGGATTTGTAGCGCTTCCCTCGCCACCAAAAGCACTTATGTTATAATTTTTTTTGTCTTCGAAAAATCTTCTTAAAGGCATCACATCTTTAGGAAATTTCGGATTGAACTTTCTTAAATCACTATATGCCCACAATCCCCAAGTATAATATACAGTATTATAGTTTGTAAGCTCTTTGGAATTTAAAAAATCGTTTATTACGCCATTGCCATAATAAGCGTTTATTTCTCTATTATTAAAGTCTTTTTTGACATATATAGCATCGCTTGATACATCCAGGTCTATTTTTTTATTTATTTCATCCTTTACTTTCGCTTCAAATTCAACTCTGAAAATATTATTGTAATTTGTTAAGAAATCGATATAAAATTTGTTGTATTTCACCGCGAAATCGTTTATACTAATATAAATTTCATCATTGTAGAAGTCGCTTGTTTTAGGAATATTGACATCTTCGCACGAAAATTCGCCATCTTCGTTTATAGTTTTTATTTTGTCATCTTTTAAAACAAAAAGATAGTTACAGTCACTTATTTTCATACACGCAAAATCATTTGCAAGTATATTTATATCGATACTTACCACTTTTGCCAATTCACCATCCACTACCACTCTATGCCGCCTCTCTGTCCATTCGGGTCAATCGTCTTTTTTACTTCCACATAACCGCCGTTTATTTTTAGATTTATCGCATTGTCGCTGTTTGCGATAAAATATTTTTCCCTGCCGTCGCGGCAATCGTATGATGCGATTAAATTTAAATCAACCTCGGTTTCGATTATTGACGACATAGTATTTTTCGGTGAAATATCTTTATTTATTCCTAATGTTATGCTTGTATTCGGCTTTATCGCAATTTCTGTTCCATTTATTGTAATTTTATCAGGATAACCATCATAAAAAACAATCGAATCGTTTTTTAACTCAAAAACATAATTCCCAAATTTATATCTTTTGTTTTTTTGTAATTTGTCTATTTTACTGTTCCAGATGGATAGAATTTTTACACCGGGCATTTTTATTTCAAGTTCGAATTTTTTCTCGCTTGTCTTATTCAGTGGCTGCGTTACAACGCACTCATAATTCCCGTCTTTTTTAAAGTTTTTATATGCTGTGTCTTTTTCATCAAGCACGCCTGATACGGCTTTACTGTAATTTTCATCATTCCCATTTTCTTTTACTACTATGCCGTCATATATGAAATCTTTTATTCCTTTTCCGACTTCAAAATATACTTTAAAATAATTTATATAAGGGTCTCCCGTATCGTATGAAGGGGCGGTTATGCTTAACTTTTTATTTTTCAGCGCAGCATTTATTTCCTTAAGGATATTTTCACAATATTCAATATCTTTTTTACTGAAATCTTTTTTTGCTTTATCATTAAGGCTTATAACGAAATTAACTCTATCATATTCAAAATAGTTATGAAAAAAAACACTGTCGACTGAATTTTTGTTTATCACCACGACATTGTTTTCAGCTTCTTTTGTTCTGACGGTTTCGCTCTGCTCGCCTGTATTTTCTTTAACATCGTTGTATTTTTTCGTTTTTTCAGGCGTTCCTGCGGTTACGGTTGTATTAAAAAACGGTTTTGTCAAATATCTGTCATAAAGCAACGCCTCTTTAAAAATATAGGCTCTATCTTTAAGTGTTATTTTGTTTGTGCTTTTATCAAATCCATCTATCAAGTTTCCTGCCACATATATATTTATTTTAGCTATCTCATATAAAAACGGGCGATTTACGTCGTAGGCGAATTTGTATTTTACAATCCATTCTGAAAAATCCGTGCATTTCGTTGAATTTTTTTGATTGTAAAGCTGCATATTGTATTTTTCTCTTTCTACAAAATATGCGTATCTCCTGAATGATAAATTAAAACGTGGCAATTCCCTTAAAAAGGCTGCATAATCTCTAAAAAAAAGATTTATATCTATTTTTGTGTCTGAGGGCTTACCGTATAGATAATCATAGTATTGACCCGGTTCATAAAATGTAGGGCGTCCGTATTCGTCCTCATACTTTCCTTTTGCGTTAAGATGATGTTCGTGTGCCTTTTCTTTCTTCGTGTATGTAAGAGCTGGCGTAAAATTAAAAATACTTCCACCGAAATAGCCTACATTCGCTGTCTGTTCGTAACCGAAAACAAACATATATGCATCGCTTATATTTTCTAACGGAAACGGTATCCAGGCTTCGTTTTTTTTGTTGAACTCTCTATCAAGCGGTATTTTAGCCGTGTTAAATACTTTTGATAAAAACTGATTGACATTTTCGCTTGCTTCCGCTCCGCTTTGCATTTTTACCGATTTTTCAAATGTAAAATTGATTTTTTTCCAATCATAATCATATAGCGGTTTATTATACCTTTTATTTAAAGGCGTGCTGTAATAATTATTGTGGTCTCTTTGCGCGTATAGTGCAATTTCTTTTTCATCGAAATACATCGGCGATAATTTATCCGTGTATTCGGTCGGCAAATTAATAAAAAACTTTTCATTGCATAATGCGCGAACGCTTTTTAAATCCCTATTGTCCGTAAAAACTCTGTCATCGCCAACTGAAAATTTACTCATAATATTTTAATCCATTTGTTTTGTGCGCGTAAATAAAAAATTTCGGTTTCTTTTTCCGCTGTAAGTATGCAAAGAGTGCCGTTATCAGCTTCATTAGGCAAGGTTTCGGCAAATATGAAATGTTTTGCAAGCGCGTCCAGTTTTTCTTTCATTTTGTTGGTTTCTGTTATTTCGTTATCCAAAATTCCGATCTGATTATTAATAGTCGCGCTTAATGCGTTCATTTCGGCTTTTGTCGCAAAATCGTCCGCTAAAGTCGTAAGCCCGCTTTGCTCTCTTGCTAAAATTTCTCTAAAATTATTATCAACTTCAGCATTTGTAAGCGGCGCTCCTTTTTCTATTCTGTAAATCATATTTTGTCCTTTTAAGCGTTATTTGATACCTGCACTATGTCAAGCTCAGCCATTACCTGCTTTTTTATTTCATCTATTATAGGTTTATTTGCATTTTTTATCATTTCGGTAACTTCTTTGTTTGTAATGTAACCGTGTCCGAATAAATAACCTTGCAGTTCGTCTTGATTAAGTCCTGAATTCGACCCTGTTAAAATAACTCTGTCATCTTTTCTGTAAAGTTGCGCCAACGGAAAAGATAAAACTATAAAGCTCAAATCTCTTTTTAAATCAAAAACTTCCGCATAATAAAGTCTTGTGAATTCTGGATTTTTACTTAAATCAAGTTTTCCATCCACAACCATTCCGTCAGTAAGCATAATCGACCTGCAAGTCTGAGTATCTATTTCTCTTGCAATATCATTTAACATACTTTCACTCGTAAGAATGTAATTCAGTTTTATTATTTTAGCCATCTGCGCTATTTTTACGGCGGGCTCAAAAATTCCTTTTTCCGCGTTGTAAGTAAATGTAAAAGGCATATTTACATATAGCTCCTCTTTTGCACCAAGGGGCAATGAATAAGGGCGATTATCAGTTTGAGTGCTTATTCTCATTTCGCGTTCTCCCAGTAAAGATTAAAGGCATCTTTATCAGTCGGCACGAAAAAATTCTGATAAGGTGCTGTGAAAAATTCATGAAACTGGTCTTGAAAAAATATTTTAAATCCAAGCTGCGTTCCGGCTTCAAGATTTACAAAATCGTAAATTTTATAAAAAGGCGCTCTCTCATCCGTTTTTTCAGTGTTATATAAATTTCTGTAAAATGCCTCTTCATCGGCGGTTGAAATTCCCTGATTGTAATAATTTACATTCTGACAAAAGTCCTTGCCTACTAAAATTCCCATTTTCAGCTCCTTTTATGCATAACATAGAAAATCTATATATGCTTGACTTACTTTTACTCTTTTCGTCCAGCCTTTTAAAAATATCGTTTTGGAAGCGTCTTTTCCTGCAAGGCTTTGATAAAAAATTCTTAAGCTTTCTTTATATTTTCTTACAAATTCTTCAGGCGGATAAACATTCAGCGCCTTTAAAGTTATATTCCCTAAAATGCCGTCCGTTTTTACGTCGATTATCCTTTGCGCTTTCTTAACGGCGATATTTACTCCCGCATTTACGGCAAATATAAAAATATTTCTTGCGATATCGTCATTTTCGATTGCGTCGCCTTTTATCCCGTCCCAAAACTCTTTTTTGTAGAAACTTTCCACCATTTTGTTAATTTCGCGGTCATCGCATAAAATTGCGCCCGCCTTTTTAAAGCCGCATTTGCTTACCGCTTCATCGACGATTTGCCAACCTTTCCATTTCGGATGCGCGCTTCTGTAAATACCCATAAATGTCATATTATTTTCTGTAGGTAAAACTGTAAGCGCGTTTTCGGCGCTACCTGTTTCAAGCTCCATAAGTTTTTTGTAAGCTTTTTTAAAATCAGCCATTATCAACCTTTCCGCTGTGTTCCCGCTCTATTAAATTTTTTATATCGTTTAAATTTCTATGTGTTTCGTTGTGTAAATCAAGCGATTTATCAACCTTTTGATTTAAGTCGCTCAAAATTCTTTCATTCAGTCTGTTTGAATTTTCTATCGCACTTTTAAGCATTATCTGGCTTTCAGTGTTTTTTGTGATTATTTCGCCATTTTGACGCACGATTTCCGATGTGTCTTTCAAGATATATTTCAAAATAAATATCACAATACCGATTATCATAATGCTGAATAAAATACTTAAGGGCGCCACACCGTAAGAGTTGGCGTCTTTTAAAATTTGTGTCGCGTCTGCCGTTACTTCACTATTCATCGTTAAGCCTTTTTATGGATTTTAAATTCAGGGCGCATTTTTCGTAAGCTTCGAATAAATCAAGCATTAAAAGTCCTACTTCCTTATCTTGCGTAATGGTCCTGTTCGTGTCTATTCTCGGTATTTGTAAAAGTGCTGCAGGAATTTTATTTTTTATCACTGTTTCTTTCCCGCAACCGTTCAAGCACAAAATTAGCGCTATCAATACCGAAATTTTTACTGTTTTCATAAATGATTTTCCTTTTTGCGCCGTTTATATTTTTGTTAATCAGCTCTTTTTCGTAATTGTTTTCGCTTAATTCGTTTATCGCTTTTACGCTCATTTCAATCTGAAAATTCAAATTTTCTATTTTTTCATTTGCAACGCCAAGCTCGAATTTCAGATTTTCATTCGCTTTTTTTAAAAATAAGCCGTATAAAACGGCTAAAACTGTAACTATTCCGAAAATAAAATATATTTTTTGGTTCATACGCGCATTTTATAATATGGCTATATTTTTTTAAAGGGTTAAAAAATTATCGTCTTTTTTCTATTCTTTCTTTTTGCAAGGCGCGTTTCGAATATGAGTTAGTATTAAAGCCTAAAAACTGTAGCCACGACTGTTTTTTGGATTTCGGAAGCCATACATTGTTCGTTTTTCGCTTTTTTTCATCTCGTAATTGCGCTTCGGCAAGTTTTTCGGCATTGTAAAATTGTTGTGGTAAAGGCACGTAGTTGCTTGTAAAGTATTTCGCATAATCTATCGCCTTTTCGCCTGCGCTTTTATTTTTCATCGTTACGGGGCGACCGTTATATAGTTGCCTTGTTTCGCCGCTCATCGTAGTAAGAGCGTCATTTGCCAAATTCGTGCTTACTCCGCTTACTAATCCTGTTGCAAAATTGGCGGGTTCTAAAAGTCCGAAATAAGGAATATAGCGGTCAAGTTTTACAGTTGTCATTTTATCGCCGCTTTTGTTTATTATCAGGCTTCTGCCTTTTATATCATCGGGGATTTTATCGTCATATGGATTTGAAATTCCGCTAAAGCCGTATTGCAACGCTTCAAGCGCTCCAAGCACGGGCAATATTCTTTTTCCTGCTTCTGCAGGGTGCAATCTGATATATTTCATCATCGTAGGAATTGTATAATACGTCCAGGATATAAAAGGGCTTATGCCCGTATCTCTTAAAATTTGTAAGCCTTTAGGCAGTCCTCTTGTGTAATCTGGTATCCACATATTTGTTATAGTTTTTGCTTCTTTCGCGTTGTAGCCTTTTTCCAAATAGTGGCTGAAAAGTGCTAATCTGCCTACGTTGTCCTCGCCCTCATAAAAATTTTCGGCAATTTTTGCAGCTTTATTCGCGCCTTTCATAAAAACATTTCCGCTTTCATTTATGCTTTTTATTTCGCCGTTTGTTATATCGGCAAGTTGCGACCTGCCGAAAAGTCCTGCATCTCTTGCTTGAAATAAAATTTGTAAATCTTTGTCATTTTTAAGCGCATTCAGCTCTTTTATCTCATCCGCATTCGCTCTTTTAGCCATCGCTTTTATATCCAGCTCATCAAATCTCGCCCCTTTTCGAACCGTTTTAAGGCTGTTAATCATTTTAAAAGGCACTTTTACTCCGCTCACGCCTGCAAGCTGCATTAAAAATCCGTTTGACACGAAGTTGTTTATGTGTGCCGGTAAATTGTAGATTGTTTTCGCTTTTTTCCACGCATTAAGATAATTTTGCCAAGCTCTGCCGATGCCTGTTTCTCTGCCAAAAAGCGAAATATGAATTTGCTTTATATCGTTTAAAATATCGCGTCTTATGTATCTGTCCGCCAAAACGCCATATTTCGCATCGTTCGGCACTTTCTCAAAGCCGCGCATAGAGAGTTCTTTTCTCGCATTTTCGTCAAGCTCTTTTATGCTTTTTACGCCGAATTCTTTCGCTGTTTTTGCGCTGTCAAGGATTGCGCTTTCATCAAGTTTTCCGATTTCATTTAAAAATTTCGCGTGTTCTGTAAGCTCTTTCATTCTTGCAAGTGTTCGCGGCACGCTTATGGCGCTATCTCTTATTTCGCCCATAGTTTCGCGTTCAGATGGCGTGTAGTCTTTCCATAACTCTATTTTGTCGCCTTTTTCCTGCGCTCTGATTCCGCCTTTATTATATGGCGTATTTAAAAGATTTTGAAAATTTTTATCCGTTTTAATTCTGTTTTCAAACTCTTTTTTACTTATCGTTTCAACCGCCCGTCCGCGTTCATATATTTCATCGATTTTTATTTTTCCGCCGAAAAAGTCCTTTACACTGTCTTTAAAGTCTTTTTTATATCCGCGCATAAGGTATTCGCCTTTTAATGAATCGCTTACTTCCTTGCTTATCACGCCGTTTTTTACCAATTCATCGCTCATCGCGTCTATATTTTCGCGGATTGAATCAGCAAGCGGTTTCAATTCATTTTTAAGCGGCGTTTTTAATGCTTCCGCTTCGCCTGATAAATAGTTATGTATAGCCGTTCTGTCACTTTCATCAAGCATTGTAAGGGCTTTTTGAAGTTTTGAAACTTTCCCGCTATAAGCGCTTATGGCTCCGCTCATTTCATCTTTTTTAAGCGTATAAGCCGCGCCTTTGGTCTCCGTAAAATTCTCCCTGAAAAAGTTTTTGGTATTGTGAAATATGCTTTTAATATCTCCGCTTAAATCCCTGCTTATATCTTTAAATTCCGCATTTACGTGGTTTGCAACGATTTCATTCGCGTATTTTATGCCGTCGCCTTTTTTAATTTTTGCTTCAAGCTCCAATGTTTTGGCAAGTTTATTTACATTATCGCCGCTTTTTATATGGTTTTTAATAGCATTTACGGCTTTAGGTGCGCCATTTACCAATGCCATACCGCCGATAGCTCCAAGTATCATATTATCAAGTCTGTTTTCATCGCTACTGTTTAAAGCACCTGTAACCGCTCCTGCGCCTGCTCCTACGATATTGCCTGCGATAGCGGGGGTTGCAAAAGCTTTTTTCATATTGTTATTTACAGGTTTTTGTGATATAATATTATCATTCAAGGGGGAGTAAATATAAGTTGGCTTATCATTAGCCAAGCCCCCTTTTCTGTCTGAAAAGAAGCTTATTATTCTTTCTCCGTTTTTTTTATCGCCTACAATAACTCTAAATCTTGTCCCTTCATTATCAAAATATTCATAAACTCTTTTATTGTCTTTTATTATCGGTTTCACATTTCGCACAATTTCGCCCATTTTCATTACTTCTTGCGGTTTTACATATCCGTTTTTTGTAGGGTCAAAATGTTTTTGCATATGTAAAATTCCAAAGCCTGACTTTTTTGTTCCGTTTTTGCTGATATAATCGGCTTTTCCACGCTCAAGTTTTATGGCATCGTCTATTGCGTCAAAATCTTTATGTATGATTGTAGATTTTTTATCATTATAAGCCACATTATAAATTCCTCTTTGTTCTTTTTGCAACGATTTATTTGTAATATTTAAAAACGGATTTTGAGAAATATCAGGCTTTTTTTCAGGTTTTATGAAACTTAAAAGCGGATTTTTAGATAAATCTTTGGTATTTTGTGGTATAATACTGGCATAAGTCGGCGAAAAATGCTCTTTGCTGGTATTCATTTGCGGGACGGACACAAGTTGTCTATGTTGGGAATTGCCCGCCCCAACCGCCGATTTAAACATTTGCCTATCAATCCCTCTTATGTCTCTGTTTCTATTTAAATGTATAGTTCCGCCGCTATCTCTACTAATAGCGACATCATTCATCTTTTTATCATTCAATTTTGAAGCCATATAAGCTACATCAGGATTTTTAAAACTATCTCCTGCGTAATCGTGAATATCTCTTAAAGATTTGAGCGTTCTATAAACATCTCCTTTACTGTCAAACATTTCGGGGTGGTTATTGTATAGATACGTTAAACTTGCTCTTATCTGTTCTTTCGGCAATTTCAATTTATCTGCAAGCTCGTTTTCGATATCCAAAAAAGCATTATAAGGATATGTTATTTTGCCATCGCTTTTCATCACGAAGTTATTTCTCGCGCTGTTTCCGCCTACAAATTCATTTTTATTCGCTCTGTTTAAATTAGCCAAATAATCAGAAAAATCGCTTTCAGGTTTAGGCTTTAAATTCCGAACGGTTTCATCGCTTAATTCTATTTTCGGCATTTCGGGTTGTTCTTTGATTTGCGGTGCTCTATTTTGGTCTATACCTTTTTTAAGCGCTTTTGTAATCTCATCATCGATTTCATAAATGCTTTCGTTTCGTTTCGGTTTTAGCGCTTCCACTTCATAAGGGTCAAGGCGAAAAGGTTTCGGCTCATTTAGCGGCGCCGTTTCATTTAAAGGGGCTTCATTCGCGGGGGCGATATCTTTTTTCGCCATATTTTGTATATCTGTTTTAAGTCCGTAAGCTTCGGGGTTTTTAAGAATTTCATCATTCAGCGCCTTTGCTGTTTCGCTAGTATTTAAAGGCGCATTTTGCGTTTTTAAATTCTCATTTTTGAGCGCTTTTGCATAAGCGGTTTCTTGCGGCTGCGCTTTTTTAAACGGTGTTTTTATAATTTCGCCCGCTTTTGAGAGAATTTTTTGCGGAATCCCGCTTGCCATCGCTCCGCCTAAAGTTCCGCCCATAAGTGCGCTTATAGCTGCATTTTGCGCTATTTCTTTACCGCTTTTATCGTTCGCGTAGTCTTTTGTAGCGCTTAATCCGCCCGTAAATGCGCCCCATTTGGCTGCTTCTTTTCCGATTGTTTTAGCTTTTTGCGCTGCGCTCATTCCTTGCTTTATTTTTGCCGCCGCGCCTAAAGGAATTATATTCGCGGGGTCGAAAATCATATCCGCTATAAGTCCTTTTGTTTCGTGTCCCGCTTTATTCGCGTCCGCCTGTTTTAAAAGTTCTGTTTCTGCCTTGGTATCTGCGCCGAACGGCTTTTTTGCCGCTTTTGTGTATTCTAAAACATTTTTTGCGTAGGAATTAAGTCCTTGTCCTAAAAAGCTTTCGTTACTTGTGCCGCGGTTCCCTAAATATTCCTGATTTTCTCTAAAAAAGTTCGCGACTTTCGGCGCGTTTAATTTATCCGCCCAATATTCGCCCGCTCTATTTACGGCTCCCGCCCACTCTGCAAAATTGCCTGTATTTGTATTTTTAGGGTCTTTTTGCGGCGCGATCTGATTTACTTGCGTTTTATCTGCAGTTTTAAACGCTTCGGGGTTTTCGTTTTCAAAAATAAGTGTATTTTTATTTTGTTTTTTAAATTCGTCGGGGTTTTTGTTTTCAAAAATCAGCATTTTTTCTCCAAAAAAAGTTTTTTTGCTGAAATTTTACTTTTCAAAAGATTTTTTTTAAAGGGTTAAAAAGGGCGGGGCGGTTATGCCGCCCTATGGATAAAATTATTTTTTAAATTTATCCTTTATAAAATGTTCGTTACCGAAAACATCACCTAAATAGCTCATCGCGGCGCCGATTTTTCGGTATGCCATCGAAAGGTCTTTATTTATATCATTTAACATCAAAACGGCGTTTTCGTTTTTTTGCGTATATGTTTCTTTGGAATTTTCAAGCTCTTTTTTTGCTCTGTAAATTCTAGCATATCTTTCAAAAAGCTCCGCGTAGGTAGGAAAATCATCACTAGGTGGCATAAACTTTTCAAATTTTGTAAGTTTATCCAGCAAGGCTTTATTTTCTTTTTTTTGCACTGCCGCTTGCCCTTTATAGCCGTTAATCTGTAAATTAAAGCGCTTTGTTATACCGTGCACCGCTGCTTGCAAATTCGCTATTTTATCGGTGTAATAAGCATATTTTAAAGCCTTATTTTCGTCAATTAGCCTATTAAATGCTTTGATAAACTCAACTTTCCATTTATAGGCTTTCTCGCCTGTAAATCCCATTACCAAAAAACAAAAGCCGTCTTTTGTAAGGTTGTAGCAAGGTCTTAACTCGCCTTTTTTATCTAAATATTGTGTTTTTTCAAAATTGATAAATTTAAACTCATCATTTGGTAAGTTTCCAATATCTCTTAAAATTGCGTCGTGTCTTTTTTCAAAAACCCTGCCTAAATCAAGGCTATTTATATAAATGTTTTCATTATTTTCTAAAAACTCAACTTCAACACTATTTATCAAAACTAAAGCACTCATTTTCTATCCTTTTTAGTTTTGTAAATCCAAACACAAATCACTACAAACAAAACACTCATTAAAACATCCAGCCACATTTTTACTCCTTTATGGTATAATTACCAAGGGTATTAAGATAAAGTTTTTTAGCCCCTTTCGGGGGTGGGATTTTAGATAATCCCAAAAAGTCTTAAAATCCAGTAAAGGATTTGTAAAACTAATGCTAAAACTTGCAAGAACTTTAACATCTTAATACTCCTTGTTTTTATTTAAATGTTGGGAAGTCCAACATTTATGAGAGTATTATATCAGTTTTTAATATGTTTGTCAAGTGAATTTAATAGTTTTTACAATATTTTTGTATTTTTTATGATAGTTTTTCCAACATTTAGGACTGCACAATTTTGTGCAGTCCTATTTTGTGAAGTTTTTTTGCATTAAGTTTTTAATAGTGTGCCAATCTGATAGCTCGTCTTTTAAACCTTTAATCTCTTTTAAAAGCTCTACTGATTTTTCAACTTGTAATGTTATTTTATTTGTTGAAATCGCACTCCTTAAGCTAGGCTCGGTCATTCCTATCAACTCTGCCAACTCTTTATAAGTTAGTCCCATTTCTTTACAAAACGCCTTTAATTCATCTGCTGTCATCTTGTCCCCCCTTATTTATATTTTTTTAACCACCACAAAATTGTGGTGGCTGATTTTTAGCGTTTTAAAATATCTTTTAAGGTTCTGAAATCTTGAAGTTCGTTTTTAAGCTTTAAATTTTCACTATAAAGTTCAATTGCCTTTTTTAATGGTTCACTAATTTTTTCTTGCCTTGCTGCATTATTTATAGCACTTTCACTATACCCTATAAGCTCCCCTAATTGCTTGTAAGTCAAATTTAGTTCTTTACAAACTTGTTTTATTAAATTTTCTTTGTTTTCGTTCATCTTTTAATCCTTTTTTAATCGGCTGAAAATTAAGCCGATTGAATTTTAGACTAACCAAAAATGATTAGTCCTATTTTGTAATGTTTTTTAAAATGTCTTTAAGTGCAGTAAAATCTTTTAATTCGTTTTCAAGCTCTGAAATTTTGCTAAACATATCTATAGCGTGTGACATCGGTTGGCTGACATTATTTGTTGAAACAGCATTTTTAATAGCTCCTTCACCATAACCGATTTTTTCCGCTAACTCTTTATACGTTAAATTTCTCTCTTTACAAAATTGTTTTAATTCATCTGCTGTCATCTTGTCCCCCTTTAAATTCCACCATTTAAGATTTTTTGTGCTTCTTTTGAAGCGCTAAATTTGTCTTTTAGGCTTTTATTTTCAAGCATTAAATTTAAGGCTAATTCCGTCATTTTTGGGATATCTCCACCAGCCCATCCTGATAGTGTGGTAGGTGGAACTCCCAACCTTTCTGCTAGCTCCCTTTGTGTAATTTCAAGTTCCCTACAAACCTTTTTTACTATGTTTTCATCACTCATATTAATCCTTTCTTTGCTAATAATTGACATTAATATAAGCCCTTTGATATAATTTCTATGCGACCAAGCTAAGAAATTTAACTCAAAAGGACTTATATGAATGACAAAGAAATAGCACTTGAACTAACCAAATTCGCATTAAATCAAAAAATCATAAAACCATATAATGATACAGCCTTAGGCGAAACAATGGATAAAAATCCTTTAGATTTCGCCAAAGAAATAGCTGTTTTATACAACACAATTTACAAAGAATTAACTAATCCAAAAAACGGTGATGATAATTAGCGTTAATTCTTTTGTTTTTTAACTCAATGTTAAAATAATCATTTAAAAAATTCATTATCTTAGCTTGGTCTTGCCATTCATACTTGATAAGCTCTGAATGAATTTTTAAAACCGAACCCATAAGCTCGGTAAATTTTAAACTATTTTCTAAAACCATTTTTTCTTTTTTTATAATATTTTCATCTGCTGTCATATTAATCCTTTTCAATTTTTATTTTATCTAAAAAGTTAAAAGCTCTAAAAAGTGTTATTTTTCCATCTTTGTCTTTATAAACTTCTAAATCACAAATAAAATTATACTCATAAGGATTAGCAAGGATTTCATCTTTCATATTATTATCATCGATGATGGTTGATATCGCTTTTTGGCTTAATTCAAAACAATATGCTCTAAATTTGATATCTTTTCTTTGAGTATTGGTAGTTTGGTAAAAACTGATATTCATTTTCTCATAAACCAGTTTTACTTCTTTTTTACTATCAAGGTCTTTTATTTTTCTAACCTCATTAATCCCATTTAAATAGTCTTGTTTTAATGAGCTGCTGATACTTATGTAGTTATTTACAACGCCGTTATTTTCTATTAAGATAGTTGTTTTTTCATCACACAAATTTACAATGTCTTCAATGCTTTTAAGTGCATTTTTTGTTAAAAGCTCATCATTTTTTATGTCATCAACGCTTTTTTTACCTATTGTCCTTAAAGACTTTATAAGGGTAAAGGCACTATTAACTCCATCGTTTAACTCTTTTATAAAGCTTAAAGACCCTTTAGAAAAAGAGATTAAAAAGTTTAAAATATCACTGCCTTTTTCAACGCTTTTAAGCTCTAAAACAGTATCAGCTCCATAAAAAGCACAACAATCTTTAAAAAGCTCATTAAGTGAAATAATGGCATTTCCTAAATTTGGTGCACTTAAAGGGCAAGATTTTTCTATTTTTAAACTTATTTGATTGTTTAATTCATCTGTTGTCATCTTTTAATCCTTTACTTAATTTAACTATTAGGGAATTCCTAATAGTTGAAGCTATCAAGCTCATTTTTCTATTACTTATTGTATCTTTTTTTTAAGTAGAATTATAGTATATTTTACTTAATTGTAACTTTAAAAGGTTCGTAGCGTAACTTTTTAATACAATAAAAAAAGTTTTTCCTTATTTTTTTTATTTAATATAATTTTAAATTTTTAATGATATAATTACGACAACAAATTGCTATAACAAAGTGTAAAAAGTTGTTAAAAAAAACAGCTTTTTACCGATTGTATTGAAATTTATGTGTGAAAAAAAATTTCAAAATGCTTAAGCAGTTTTTGCTATAACAAAATTCGGGGGTTCGCCTCCGATGGTTGTATTACAAAGGGGGGCTTAAAAGCCCCCTTTTTTATTTAAAGCCATTTTTTTAATGCTTTTTCAAAATTTTCACTGCAATAATATATTCCATATTCTATTTCGGTGTCATCGTATAAATAATCTGTATCTTCACTTACCCAAATTTCTACATATCCATCTTCACTTTCGCTATAAATTTTAAAGAAATATCCGTCGTGAAACGGTTTTTCCTCATTTTCTGTTACATATAAGTCATTTTTTTCAATTTCGCATTTCAAATCTTCTACAAACTCATTTAAGTCTGCAACTGTTCCTTTAAAAGTTTTCATCTTTTACTCCTTTGTTTTTTTAAAAAGCTATTATTTTTAACTTTTTATGCGATAATTATATCTTATTTTTTACCAAATGTCAATAGTTTTGTTTATATTTTTTACTTTTTTTGTAAAAAATTTATTAAAATTAAATATTTTTTTTGCATTATAAAAAATAAATAAAAATAAGAAATATTTATTTTTATGTTGTAGCCCATTTCGGGCTTGAAAGTAAGCTAGTAATAATGCCGTATTTAAAGGCGTTTGAAGTGCTTTAAGGTTTCTAAAAAATCGCATTTTATTATTATTTTTATTACTATATTTTTTTTATTAAAAGTATGTTTCTAATGTATATTATAATTTGTTATTTTTAATTTTTTCATTGCTTTTAAACATCGATTATAGGGGTGTTTTCTCATCATAAACTTATAAAATAGTGGTAAAAATAGGGTAAATTTATGGTGTAAAATAGCGTTTAAGTGCGTTAATAGCGTTATCAGGTAAGCGGTGGTAAAACGTGGTAAAACGTGGTAAAGTTAAAAGGTGTTAAATTTTAAGCTCGCGGCGTATAGAAACTTAAATAGATTATATTGTTTTTTTTACTATAGGGAAAAAGGATATATAATTATAATAAAAAAATGGGTAAAAAGCAATAGAAATAGGATGGGAAAAAGACATATAAGGGAAAAACATATATAAAAAAAAGACATATAAAAAACATATGGAAAAGAAAGAAAGAAAAAAGAAAAAGAAAAAAAAAGACAAAACAACACAGAGAAAACTCAAGAATTTAAATTTACTGCACTAGAATTATTATTTTTATATATATTATTTTATATGAATTTACTATATTCCCCAAAGTTTGAAAACTCCAATTTTCATCACTAATATAGAGAAAAAGCCCAAAGTAACGATGTTTGAGAAAAGACAATAAAAGCAATAAGATAATAAATAACTTAAAACGTTATAAACTATAAGAAAAAACGAAATAAAACCATAGAATTTCTAATTATTTTACTAGCCTTGCCACCCCCTGCCACCCCCACCAGAGACAACAAAATATGTAAAATAGTCCCACAGAATTTTTTTATAAATTTTCAATTTTTGTAATATCTACAGAATTTTTTTATAAATTTTCGATTTTCACAATAAACGATATTCTTTATAAAATCACCTTAATACTTATAAGAATTTAAATTTATATATAGTATTATAGAGCGATATGATTTTCAATTTTATTTAATTGTTATGTTATAGAATATGTTTTATGGTAAAATAAGAAATTATAAAATTTAATGGAGGCGAAAAAAATGAAAAAAATATTAATTGCACTTTTTATTTTTGCTGTATTTTGTTTTGGGGGCGATAAAACGTTTGATGAACAAGCTCTTATTAAATCCTGCGAAAAAGGTGTAATAACGGATTGCTCTACAATAGGAAACTATTATTATTCAATCCGTGATATAAATAAGGCTGCAAAGTATTTAAAAAAGAGTTGTGATAAAGATAATGCTTTTGATTGTAGAATTCTCGGATTAGCGACTGACAATAGACAATACTTTAAAAAAGGTTGTGAGCTGAAAGACGCTGAAAGTTGTTTTTTGGTGACTGTAAAAGGCGGAGCTAAACACTACATATTCGATAGTTGCGATTTAGGTTACAAACAAGCTTGCTATTTAATAGCTGAAAGATATTTTAAAAACAAAGAATATAAAGACGCACTTGAATATTATGTAAAAGCGTGTGCGCTTAATGATGAAGAAAGCTGTATGATTGTAGGCGGGTTTAAAAATAAAAACAATGAAACAAATGCGGCTTTTGAAAATTTTAAAAAATCGTGTGATGGCAATAATGGTGTAAGTTGCGCTGTTATAAAAGGGTTTAAATAATCGTTTTTTTATTGGCTGTTTTTATTAAAATATGTATAATTTTAATTGAGAGACGGCTTTTTAAAAAACTCATCACTAAAAGCGAAAAGCCATCTCTGGTTAAATTATAAAATTTTGTCTCTTTGTCAAAAAGTCCATTTCTGCGCATTTCGCACGACGGCTCAAAATTGAGCTGTCGGAAATCATCGTTTGGCAAATTCTCAATCGCTCTTAAAACATCAGCGTGTCTTTTTTAATATTCTTTTTATCTTTTTATTCACTGAGCCGAATTTTCGGCTGAGTGAAATTATCATTTTTGCTTTTTTTAAAAAAAGTTATGTATTATGCCACGGTGTTTCCGCCGTCAGGTTTTTCATAATTTTCGGAAAAACTCATATAATCGTAGTTTTGAGACGGCTCCAGGGTTATTTTATACCTTGATTATCAAATTGAAATCCGCTGCCTAATTTAATTGAAATTTTACCATACACAGCGGCTAAAATTTCATAATCATAACCATAGTCTTTTCCAGGTTGAAATGCGCCATAAGACGGATTTACACTTATAAGTTTCAAATCGCCGTCAGGTAAAAACTCAACTCTTTTTATATAGACGACGTCGCCAACTCTTACAAGATAAATTCCGGCTCTTTTTACAAAATCCCGTCCGCCTAACATTTCAATTAAAAGATAATCGTTATTTTCAAATTCAGGTTCCATACTATCACCCAAACAACGAATTATTTTTGCATATTTAGGCGATACGTTGCCTAAAAATTCTTTAGGTAAAACTATCTCATAATCTATTTTAAAATCAACGTCTAAAACTCCCTCACTGCCGAAACCTGCAACCATTTCCAAAACGCCTACGGCTACTCCGTTAATCTTTTTTTGTATATCGCTGAATGGAATAATTTTGGCGATTTCGCTTTTATCCAAAAGCTCATCTTTTAAAAGCGTTTCATAATCTACGCCGATCAGTTGTGCTAATCTTTGGTATTGTTGTGGCGTTCTTGGACGTCTGAAACCATTACTCCAATGTGTTACAGTCGACCTTGCAACTCCCATCTTTTCAGCTATTTCCACAGCGGATATATTATTTTCCCGCATAAATGTTTTTAAAATTTCAGCTAGTGCCATGATGTCTCCTTTTATTACATTTTGTATCATTATACCATAAATTTTAATACATAAGGTAACAATTTTTATTGTAACTTAAGGTTGCTTATAGTATCATTACTCTTAAAAAAGGAAGATAAATGATAAACAATTTAAAAGAGAAACTATCTAAATTAGGTTATTCAAAGTCTATGATACGCAGTTGTATCAATGGAACAAGGAAACCTAACGCGGAAGTGAGATATAAATTACGATATTACGTCCCTTTTGACGCCTGGGGGCGCAATCTTAAAGATTTTTTGAAAGAAAAATCTAAAAACAAAAGGAGTAAAAAATGACTAATGCGACACAAAAGGAATTCGTAGCGAACAGGCTACGAGCAGATGGCATAATTTCACGCAATTTTTGCCTTAAAAACTACATTTCGCGTTTAGGCGCGTTAATAAATTTACTTAAAAAAGACGGCTGGGAATTTGACGCTTCCTACGTAAATGTGGAAACGCCATTCGGTAAAGGCAAAGATTATGTTTATAAACTTATAAAAGCACCAAAGGAATAAAAATGATTATTGATGATACTGAAAATTGGACTGACGGCTTAAAATGCCCGTATTGCGAGCGCGAACTTGATAAATATAAAATGGATAATTATCTTAAATATGTTTGCGAATTTGATGAAGAGGGCGAATTTGAAGATGATGAATTCGAATGCCCTGAATGCGGCAAGCATTTTAAAATATCAGGTGAATATGAATCGATATATAGAATTTATAAAATTGAAAAGAAAAAAGATAGTTAATTATGACAATTCTTGATTTGTTTTCAGGTATCGGCGGATTTTCTTTGGGATTTGAAAGTGCAAATTTTAAAAATTATGACTTTAAAAAATTGCCTGAAGAGCAGACAGATAAAAGCGATAATTTTTTTAAAACCGTTGCATTTTGCGAAGTAGATGAAAATTGCGTAAGAGTATTAAAAAAACATTATCCGAATACGCCGATTTTTAAAGACGTTAAAGATTTAAACGGATTAAGCGGGATCGATATCATAACAGGTGGTTTTCCTTGCCAGGATTTAAGCGTAGCGGGCAAACACAAAGGATTAAAAGGAAACAGGAGCGGACTGTTTTATGAAATGTGTAGAATTATTAAGGAGTGTAAGCCGAAATACGTCTTATTCGAAAACACACCTGAGCTTATTAGAAATAAAACATATCACAAACTTTTTGCGAAAGAGCTTGGGATATGCGGATATGAATACAGAGCTTTTTTATTACGAGCAGATGCCTTCGGATACGCGCATAAAAGGCAAAGAGCGTATATTATTGCCTACCCCGTTAAAAAGCGATTCGCTGACATTGAAAAGATTTTCGATTTCTTGCCAGATGAAAAGCAACGAGCCGAAATTAAGACACCAGAAGAGATTATATCCGTTTATTATAGATACATTTGGAGAAAAGAAAACGGATATAAAAACGATTTGCGAGACATACGAAACGATGATGGGTTTTCCGAAAACGTGGAGCGAATAGGAATGCTTGGCAATGCAGTTATTCCAAAGATTGTAAGTTGTTTTGCGAAATACATAAAGGAAACAAAATGAGCGGACCTGAAAAGGAAAGAGAAATAAAAATGCTGAACGAGCTTAAAAAGATAGAAGCGGCAAACGATATAACGGCGTTTTTGGCGCCTTTTGACGACACCGAAAAGCTTGAAATTCTTGAGTTTGCGAAACATAAAATCGAAAGGGATATAAAATGGAACTCATAAACGACCATTTCCAAAATTTTAAGCGTTATAACATACCGCGCGCGCAGCTTTTAATCGCCGATATTCCTTACAATCTAGGGAAAAATGCTTACGCAAGTAATCCGATGTGGTATAAAGACGGCGATAATAAAAACGGCGAAAGCGAACTTGCAGGAAAACAGTTTTTTGATACGGATAAAAATTTTAATTTATCCGAATTCTTTACTTTTTGCAGCAGGCTTATTAAAAAAGAACCGAAAGAGAAAAATCAAGCAGGCGCGATGATAGTATTCTGCAGCTTCGAGCAGCAGTTTAAACTTATAGAAATAGCCAAAAAACACGGCTTTATGCACTATATAAATCTGGTTTTTTATAAGAATTTCAGCGCCGAAGTTTTAAAAGCGAATATGCGAGTTGTAGGAAACTGCGAATACGCTTTACTTTTCTATAGGGATAAATTGCCGAAATTTAGAAATAACGGCGCAATGTGTTTTAACGCTATACCTTTTAATAGAGAAGAAAAAAACATTCCGCGCATCCACCCTACACAAAAACCGCTTGCACTGTTAAAATACCTTATAAGGCTTTTTACAGACGCGGGCGATGTGGTAATAGACCCCGTTGCAGGAAGCGGCAGCACTTTAATAGCTGCGGAACAATTAGGACGCAAGGCTTACGGTTTTGAAATCAAAAAAGATTTTGTAAAAAAATTTAACGAAAAAATGAAACCTTACGCAGGAGAGCACGAGTTGCTTTTTGCGTAAAAAAGGATAGAAAATGTTACATAGTTATAATATTAAAGTTGCAAAATTAGTCGGTTTGGAAAAAGCCGTTTTACTTTATAATATAAGTTATTGGATAGCATATAATAGAGCAAACAAAATAAATTTTATTGACGGCTATACATGGACTTATAATAGCGCAAAAGCATATCTGGAACTTTTCCCGGAACTTGCAAGTAATGACGAGAATGCCCCTGAAAGAAAAATAAAAAAACTTTTGTATGAGTTAGAGACAAAAGACGGTATTTTAGTAAGCGCGAATTATAATAAAAATTCTTTTAATAAAACAAAATGGTATCGTATAAATGAAAAATTTTATTGGATGCTTGAAGACCATATGTCATCCGAAAATTTACAAAGTTTTTTGAATGAAAAAACCATAAACCAAAAACGGAGTATCGATAGTCCAAAAACGGACTATCAGAACGTCCAAGAAAAAACTATCGATAGTCCAAAAACGGACTATCATTATAGTAAAAATAATACTGATGCAAATATAAACTATACAAATATAAACAAAAATAACTATCTTTTTGGCGCAAGCGCACAAAAAAACACAAAAAATGAAAAATCTATGACTTTAAAATTTAAAACTTCAGTTGAAAATTTGGATAATGAATATTTAGAAACTTTAAAACTTAAAATAGAAAATTATCAAAAAGAGCATATTGGTGCTATGAGTTTTGAAACATTTTTAAATCAGTGCAGAATACACGATTATAAATATAAGAATTTTTGGCTTGCTTACCAAAATTGGGCGCAAAAAGATGGGAACAAAAATTTAAACGATGACGAACTTTACAAAAAATACTCGCAATTCGGTGCCAAAAAACCGACAGAAAATAAAACTTATAAACCTGAATTTAAGGAATTATTATGAAAATGAGAACACAAATGATAAAAGATGCACTGGAATGTAACGAAGTGCAAGCAATAATTTATGATAATCTTATGGGTGAAATTGATGATAAGGATTTAATCGATTTTTTCAAATTCCGACTTAATTTTATAGAGCAATACACAAGCAAGGAATTAGCTACAAAAAAAGCTTTGATAGCTTATAAGCAAAATCAGATTTTAAACGCTTTGGCAGGCGGTATAAGAGTTTTTAGCGATAAAGAGCGGATGATAAATTTTATAAAAACGGTTTTTAAAGGGAAAGATTTCTGTTACGGCGCTAAAGGTTACCGCGATTTCGTAATTTTCGGGCTTGACGATAACGGCGAAATTTTAAATAAATACGCGATCGATGATTTAGGCAGATTTGTGAAGCTTAACAGCGACGAAAGCGCCGAAATTTACAACTGGCTTTATGAAAATCAACACCGAATAGGCGTAATAAAGCATATAAGCAAAGCTGAAACCGACAAAATAGCGCAGGCGAAAAAAATAGCGCCCGTAAATAATAATAAAAAAATCGAAATGAGCGCGAAAACAAAAATTCTATTGCACGGCGCTTTAAAAAGGATAGACTGATGTATCCGAGTTTTAAAGAGTGCGCCATAAATTTCACAAATGCGAATAAAAAAGATACTTTAAAAGCACTTATGACAAGCAAAAGAAAAATTTTTAATGAAGCGGACAGAACAGCCGCGAATGAGAAATATAACAAAATTCTATTCGCGCATTGGCTTACGCTTATTACAGGCAGGAGTGCTGAAATAAGAACAAAAAAATTGAATTATCTTCTAGGCAGGATAAAAAATGATGATGAATAAAATTAAAAAATTTGACAAAAACCGAACATTATTATTTTTTAAGGTTACTTATAGTAACCTTATATGAATACATTTGTAGGAAAATAATACATTATGAAACAAGAGCGTATCCCTCATAAAAAAGTAAAAATTGACGGTTTTGTTTTTGACAGCAAAATAGAAGCTTTAAGATATAAAGAACTTTTACTGCTTCAAAAAGGCGGGCGAATATCAAATTTATGTATTCATCCTAAATTCCCGCTTCTAAAATCTTTTAAATCAAATCACGGAATAACGCAAAGAGCAATGAGTTATAGCGCTGATTTTTCATATACACGAAATAAAATTGAAATAGTGGAAGATGTAAAAAGCGGCTACACACTTAAAGATAGAGTTTTCAGAATTAAAGCAAAGATTTTTCAAAATCTTTACAAAAATAAATATTTTTATGTCGCACTTTATGCAAAAAAAAGGTTTGAACTTTGCAAAATATAAGTGAAGCCGTAATTAAACATGAAGCCGAATTGCTGTTTTTAAATCAAAATTTAAGTTTTGAAGAGATTGCAAAAAAAATAAATTTGCAGTTTGGCAGAAAATATTCAGCGCAGATAATAAAACGTTGGGCGGAAATAGAAGCTTGGGCGGACAATAAAAATAAAAAAGAATTGAGCGTAAAAAAAGAAATTTCAGTATTACCTGCTTATGCTTTAATTCAAAAAGACCAATATGAAAAATCGTTAATAGTGCAAAAAATGATACTCGAGCAGCTTAATGAAACTATGCAAAGCGGCGAAAAGTTGGAAAGCAGACTGGTTGCGAATTTTTTTGACAGTGTCAGAACAATAATGAAAATTTCAGGCGAGCAGATAGTAGGTAACAACGGAAATGAAATCACAAAAATAATAATGAATTTTAATAATTTTCAAAAAGAGCGCGGCGGCGATGTGATAGATGTGGAGCAGTTAAATGCAGATTAATACAAATGACGAAATAAAAACATTAGCTGAAATTTGCTCTACACTTGAAAATTTTGTCAGATTTGTTTTGAATGCGAAGCCTACAAATCAGCAACTGAAAATAATTCGTGCAGTCGATAAAGGCGAAAAAAGAATAGCTGTAAAAAGCGGACATGGAACAGGTAAAAGCACGACATTATCGTGGCTTGCCATTTGGTGGGGACTTTTTAAAGTAGACGCTAAAATTCCAGTAACCGCGCCATCAAGTCCGCAACTAATGGCAACACTTATGCCTGAAATGAGAAAATGGATAGACAAATTACCGCAAATTTTTAAAGATGAAATTACGATAAAAAGTGATGAGATAGATTTTAAAAACGGGAATTTTATTGTTTTAAGAACAGCAAGAAAAGAAAACCCCGAAGCTTTACAAGGTTTCCACGCTACAAATCTTTTATTTTTAATAGACGAAGCGAGCGGCGTTGCGAATGAAGTATTTGAAGTAATTCACGGCGCACTTACGGGAGCGGAAAACTGTTTGGTAATGGTCGGGAACCCTACAAGAACAAGCGGATATTTTTGTGAAGCCTTTAATAAAGAAAAGGAAATTTGGGATTTATACACTTTAAACGCCGAAAAAAGCGAAAATGTAAGCAAAGAACAAATTCAAACTGCACGCATTAAATACGGAATTGACAGCGATATTTACAAAGTCAGAGTTTTAGGGGAGTTCCCGTCCGCTTCAAGTGACGCGCTTTTTGGCGTTGAATTATTAGACGAGAGTGTAGACCGCCCGGATGTAACAAAAAACGGAAGTGAAATTTGGGGATTGGACGTTGCGGAATTCGGAGATGACAGCTCCGTATTATGCAAACGCAAAGGTTATTGTGTAAGACCTTTTATAAGTTTTAAAAATTTAGATGCCGAACCTTTAGCAAATGCGATAATGGCGGAGTATAAAAACGCGCATATAAAGCCCGTTGCAATTTACATCGATATTATCGGCGTAGGCGCAGGCGTATGGAGTATTTTACTTACAAAAAAATTGCCTGTATATAGAGCCGATGTAAGAGGGAAAACTTATGATGAGGGACTTTTTAATAAAAGAATTGAAATTTACAAAAGGCTAAAAGATTTACTTCCTCTTATAAGTTTGCCCAACGACGACATTTTGCTAGGAGATTTAGGAGCGTTAAGATATGAAATAAACGAAAAAGGTTTAATAAAACTTGAAAGTAAGAAAGAAACAAAAAAACGACTTGGCAGAAGCCCCGATAAGGCTGATGCATTGGCTATAACTTTTTTTGATGAGCTTGATTTTTATGATGAAGCGCAATCAGATTATGACAATCCGCGCATTAGAAAAACGAGCAAAATTGAAATGACGGAATTATCATGGTGTTAAAATATGGCTTATGATGAAACTATGCAACAGCTAAATGCGGATATATTCGTGGAAATTTGCGGTGGAAATATTTTTAATGCTTTAAAAATTGCAAAAAAATATCCTAATTTAGAAATACAAATTACACTCAAAAAATTTGAAAGAATTATTTGCGATAAGCTTATAAAACAAGGCTGGAGCGATGAAAATATAGCAAAAGCGCTTAATATATATAAGCAACGCGTAAAAAACAGGAGGGTTAAAATTGCGAAACAACAAAGAGACAATAAAAATATTAAGGGATGAGGCGATATCCGCTTTTAATACGGTAAAAAGTGATTTTATCGAACTTGAAAAAGGTTATTTAGCAAAAATAGATGACAATGTAAAAGATTATTTAAAAAGGCACGGTAAGTCTCATATAGAACAAAAAATAATTTTTGCAAAAGTGAGAAAAATAGAACGTGAGCTTATGAAAACGTATTTTAGCAATAGCAGGCTTGCCGACGTTGAAGTTGTAGGCAGACCTGAATTGACCGAAATTCTACAAAATGAACTTGACTGCTTAAGCAATCAAAAGCTTAATCTCTACACTTCAATCCGCCAAAATATTACACAAATGCTGGTTTATGGAACAAGCATTGTAAAAGTATATTTTGATACGAAAACAAATTGCGTAAAAATACAGCCAAAAAGAATAAATGAGGTTCTAATCGACCCTTACGCTAAAAGCCATTTTGACGCGAAATATTTCGTAGATTGTTTTTATATGAGCGTAGGAGATATAAAAAGAATTTTCAAAAAAAATGTAAAGAATATCGATTTTGATAATTTGGATAACACAAACGCGACGCTTTTGCAAAAAAAAGTGCAGAATAATAACCTGGGCGATTACAAAAGAATTCTTATACATGAAATTTATCGCAAAATAAACGATGACTGGTATTTAAGCACAATGATAAATGATGAATTTGTAAGGTGTGATGTAAAACTTAAAGACGGGCACCCGTTTTGTTTCGGGATAGCGTTTCCGCAATTCGTAAGAATTGACGAGACAAATGCTATAAGAAGTTACGGGGCAAGTTATATAGAGCCGATGATACCTATACAAAAACAGTTTATCGTAACAAGAAATCAGCAAATGGACGCGATTTATATGCAGCTTCATCCGCGGCTTCTATGCGAAAGAAACAGCGGATTAAGAGATGACGATTTAAAACTGAATTCACAAAAAATAGTAGTAAATAACCTTGCAAGTATAAAAGATTTACCGGTGCCGCATTTAAGCGACAGTATTTTTGATGTAAATCAGCTTGACACCGAACTTCAGGAAGTCGGCGGCTTGCCGAAACTCCTACAGGGATTGACAAGCACAGGTATGCCGCGAAACGCGACAGGAATGAATATACTGAATGAAAGCGGTAATGCCGTGATTGATGACATCATTACATCATATAATGAGAGTTTTTTTGAGCCGTTTATCCAAAGAATTTTAAAACTTACATACAAATATAAAATTGATGAAAGATTTGTAAATTTTGATAGGAGGAGCGATATAAGTTTAAAAATAAATGTAAATGCAGGCGTAGGCGCGATGAGTAGAGATGTTAAACTTAATAATTTATCTGCAAGCAAAAATTCGCTTATGACTATGGAAAAAATGCTGCTTGAAGCCGGGCTTACCGATAAGGCGTTTGAATACATTAAAGTTCTTGACAGCCTTACAAAAGATGAATTAAAAGCGCTTGGAACAAAAAATACCGACGAATTGATAAGTCTTGGAATAAAAGAACCGACACAAATGCAGGAAACACAAATTCCGCAATTACCGGAACAACAATAAAAAAGGAGAACAATGCAAAAAGAAAAATTGGAAATTTTGGAAAACTTTTTAAAAAGTGAAGTTTTTAAGGATTTTAAAGAGGCGGTGGAAAGTTACCGCGACAGTAATTACCAAAGGGCGATGGATAGCACGCTTGATAACGCTGTAAGAGTTAATTACCTGGAAAAAATAAGAGGGGCAAGTGAAGTATACGGATATTTCATAAGCCTTAAAGATTATTATTCAGAAAAATCAAAAGATGAAAAAGGAGAATAAAAATGGATAATTACAACGATATGCCGCAATATGCGCCCGAACAAACGCAGGAAGCGCAAATGCAACAAGGCGGCGAACAACAACAATATGCTGCGCCCGTTTCACAACAAGCGCAACCACCGCAAATTACGGATGAGATGTATAACGAACAAGTGGCACAGGCAAAAGAAGCGCTTGGTATAAACAGGCTTATAAATGAGCTGCAATATAAAGACAATTTGGCGGAAGCCGTGTCAAATAATCCTGAACTCTCAAAAGCTGTAATTGAAGCCGAACTTGCCAAAATAGAAAAAAACGACCCTGAATTCGCTAAACAGATTAAAACAAGCAAAACGGGTTTTGATATTTTTGTAAAAGGGATAAAAAGTTCAATTACACCGAAAGAAAAAGCGGACGAAATTACCGATGATAGTCAAAGCGGGAATTTTCAAGACGCCGATCCGACTTTGGAACGTATAAAAAAAGGAACTGCAGATTTAGGCACGCTTGGCGCTTATATAAACGGACTTACTGAAAACAAAAAATAATTATTCCATATGGGGCATTTTTTTGCCCCATATTTTTTCTCTTAAAATCCAAAACCATTTTTAAAAAAGTTACTTTATGTAGCTTTATTTTATTATAATTTAAGGTTACTTATAGTATCATACATTTACAAAAAAACAAAGGAGTAAAAAATGGAAGAAATTGAAGAAATTATTTTTAAAGAAGCAAGATTTGAGGCGTTTCTGATTTTTATAAGAGGTGTTCTTATTAATATACATATGAAAAACGAAAATATGAACTCTATAAAAGCACTTATTGTGATGATAAATAAGGAATTGTTAGAAATCAAAAAGAAAGAAAAGGAGTAAAAAAATGATTTACGGAATTTACAGCAAAATGTATTACAGTAAAAGATATTTTCACCTTGATGGCGGCTGGATTATCCGCGATTATGATAAAAAATGCGTGGATATAGCGGATAAAAGTTTAAATAGAGATTAAAAAATGCGGGCGGGTTTCGCGAACTTAGTGATTGCGTATAGTGGGAAAGTTCGTAAAGATTTTCTTTTAAAAGTTTCTTATATGAGGCGGGCGAAGACCTGCAAGTTGAGCGTGTGTGCGCTTTAATTGTTTGTTACAGTAAAAAAGGGCGTAATGCCCTTTTTATAATTATGTTCTTTAAAAAATTCAGTTTGTTTGAAATTTCACAAAGGCGCTTATGAGCCGTGCTTTTTGCCACGTTATTCTTAAGAGTTTTAACATTTTTTCCCTTTGTTAAAAATTTTCGGTTTGTAAGCGTCGTTGTGAAAATTTAAATTTTGACTGAATTGATGAAAGGTTTTAAATGAAAATTATAGATTTAGAGCAGAATACAAAAGAGTGGCTGGAATACAGAAAAAGCCATTTTAATGCAAGTGAAACGCCCGAACTGTTCGGCGTCGGATTTTTAGGAAAAAGCGGACCTGAAAAACTTGCCAAAATAAAATATAAAGATGCCGTTACTTACCAAAACGAAGCTATGAAAAAAGGGCAGGAAGCAGAGCCTGAAATACGTGCGAATGCGTGTAAAATAACAGGAGCTGATTTTAAGCCCGCCGTAGGAGTTTGGGATAAAGACGAAAGATTTAGTGCCAGTTTTGACGGAATAGATATAGAACAAAATTTAATTCTGGAGATTAAATTTTCAAAAAATGAATTCGAATACGTAAAACAAAACGGTAAGCCGAGCGAAAAATATCTGCTTCAAGTAAATCATCAGCTTATGGTAAGCGGAGCTGAAATATGTTATTTTTTTGTTAAAAACAATGAAACTGCGGAACTTACATATTGCATTGTATATCCTGACCTTGAAATTATGCAAAATATACGCGATAAATGGGAACTTTTTACATCTAAATATGACGGCGAATTTTTAATTGATGAAAATATAGATGAAAGTATAGATGAGAAATGGGAAAGTGATATAAATGAACTAAAAAAAATAACGGAACAGATAAAAAAACTTGATGAAAAAAGTAAAAAAATAAAGGCTGAAATAGTTGCCGATATAAAAGATAGAAGCGGAGATAAATTTAACGGCTTCGGGGTAAGTATTTCGAGAGTGAAATCAAAAACTTATGATTATAAAGGTTTTTTGAAAGCGAATAATTTAACTCTTACAGATGATTTTTGTAAATCAAGTGAGAGTTTCAGATTTACATTTTTAAAGGAGAAATGATGCTGGATGCAGATATTATTGAAGTAAGTGAAACAGAAGCGTTAGCTGTAAAGAATAAAGTAAGCGCGGAAAGTTTGCAAGCGGTGTTAATAGGCGGTGATTTAAGTAGACTTACAAAAGAGCAGGAACTGGAATACTATAGCGCCGTGTGTAAAACAGTCGGACTAAATCCGCTTACAAAGCCCTTTGATTATATAATTTTGCAAGGGCAGAAAAAACTTTATGCAAACAAAAACTGCGCCGAACAGCTTAGAAAAGTTTATAAAATTTCGATCGACGAATTAGTTACGCAAGAAGTAGGCGGCGTTTTTGTGGTAACTGCGAAAGTAAGTGATATGTTCGGCAGAAAAGACAGTGCGACAGGAGCTGTAAATATGTCAAATTTAAAAGGCGATAATTTGGCGAATGCGATAATGAAAGCGGAAACGAAAGCAAAAAGGAGAGCTACTTTATCGATTTGCGGACTTGGTATGCTTGACGAAACGGAAATTGAAACAATAAATAATGCAAAAACGCAAAAAGCGGAAATCGGCTATGCGACTACGCCTAAAAAACAGGTATCAAGCGCAAAAAAAACAATTGATGAATTCAGGACAATTCTAATTGAAAATGGAATAAGCAATAAAGATTTTTTTAAATTTGCAAAATTTGCAAACATAAGCACGCCTGATGATACAAAAAAACTTTTAAGCGATAAAGAACAGTTGCTTAATACTATAAAAGATTTTAAAGAAAAATCAAAAGGGGAATAAAATGAATTTTAAATTTAACAAAGAGCAGACAGACGATAAACGTGAAGTCGGCGTTTTGGATAAAAGCGGAATTTATACAGTAAGCATAAGAAACGCGTATATAAAAAGAATGCAAAGCGGAGCGGAAGCCGTGCATTTTGATGTATTCGGCGCGAAAGGCGGAACCGGATTTGATGTGTGGGTAACAAAGAAAAACGGAGAGCAAGCATTCGGATGCGGACATATACAAAGCTTAATGGGAATTTTGGGTATTAAGGAATTAAAATCAGGAAAAGGAACTGCAAGCCTTTATGATGTTAATTGCGGCGAATTTGTAGATACGGAAGTTGAAGCATTTCCTGATCTGATAGATAAAATAGTGGTGGTCGCACTTCGTAGAAAATTTTATATAAAACAGACAGGCGATGAGGGTTATAGATTTGAATTGTTATGCTTTTTAGGCGCCGATTATCGCAGATACAGCGAAATCGAAAGCGGGGAAGAAGCACAATATTATAAAACTTTAAAATTTAATGATTTGATTGATTTAGGCAATGGAAACGTTGTGGATTATTTAAGTTATAAAAACGATATGAAAAAAAATGCTCCGTCTTATAAAAGTTTCGATGACCCTAAAGATTTTGAATCGCCGCTTATGCGTCAAGGCAACGAAGATATAGCGGAACAGAATATAGATGAGAGTTTGCCGTTTTGAGTGTATTAAGTCGGTATAAAAATAAGACAAAATTTCTAATAAAAAAAAGCGGAATTTATAAACTTGAAATAATTTCCGCTTTTTCTCATAAGAGCAGAAAAGGCAGAGAGTGCATTTATTTTTTGTTTTGTGATAAAAAACATGATTTATATGCCTACTCTTATGTCGTCGTGGCTACAGCCAAAGGCAGAATAAGAGAGTTTGAGCGTAAAAACATAATAGATAAATTTATGGTTTTAGGTGAAATTTATGATTTAAGGGCAATGGACGATGAAGCTTTGTTTTGGGATTTCAGCCTGGTGGAAAATAAGCCTAAAATTTTAATAAACAAAAAACCTGCAAAAGTATATAAAGACCTTATAGGAAAAACTTTTTTAATAGAACTGCTCTTTAGAAAATGGTATGACGAATATGGAGCGATTTTTATAAATTACGACATAATGGAAATTTTCCATAAAGACACAAAACAGACAATGGACGAATACATAAACAATTTACCGAGCTTGAAATTTGACAATGAGTGATGAAAAAAGAATTTTAATAGGCGTTGATTTGATAGAGCTAAAAAAAGAGCTTAAATCCGCGATTAACGAGCAAATGCAAAAAAGCATGCAAAAGCTTATTATGATTTTTAAAGATTTTGAAAAAGCCTTTGTCGCAAAGCGGAATTATGAAATTGTGTTAAAACAGAATGCAAAATTTATAAAAGGTAAAAAAACAACTGCAAGGCTGCTTGACATAAATATAAAAACACTTAATTCAAGGCTGGAAAAAGGATTTTATAAAAAAGGTATCGATTATAAAATTTCAAAAAATATTTTTTATTTTAACAAAGAGACAATTTTAACGGAGCTTGAAAATGGATAATATAACACTTAATTTTAATAAAGATGAAATAACACAGGCAATAATTATAGGGTTAAAAGGTAGTTTTAAAGACGAAATCAAAAAGATTTTAAAAGAAATTTTACAAGAAATGCGCGATGATAAATTGCCCCGTTACATAAAAGGCGATAAAAACGCAGGCAAGATTTTAGGCGTCAGCACAAGCACAATGAGAAATTTAAGACTTAACGGCGCTTTTAGAAACGGAATTGATTATTTTAAAAAAAGTGATAAAATTATACTTTACGATACAAATGCCCTTATTTTAAAAAGGGATAAAAAATGAAAAATTTTAAAATTCATAAACGGGGCAATGTTCTTTACATTTCTTATTGTCGAAACGGAAAACGAACGCGAAAAAGCACGGGACTTAAAGCGTGTAAAGAAAACGTGAAATATATAGAGCGTGAAATTATTCCAAAAATGAAGTATCAAGTAGATAATATACTTGATACTGATTTGAATCTTGATTTGAAATATTTTACTGATAAAATCTTAATGCAAGCTAAAAATAGAAATAAAAAAAATACATTTATTCTCTACACAATAGCTATAAAAAGATTTTTTGAAATAGTGGGGAATAAAAAAATCAAATCATACAGTGTAGAAGATATGGATAAATTCGCATTTTATTTTAATACATCCGCTACTGCTAAAGTTTATATGGCGCCGATTAAACTGGCTTTTAAAATGGCGTGCAGATATAGAGTTATAAACTATAATCCTTGCGAATTTATGGTATTTCCTAGAGCGCAAAAAAAAGAACGCAAAGCATTTGATTATGAAAGTGTTAAAAGTTTATTGAATTATGCGGAAGATGAATTAAAAACATTTCTATACATAGCTTTTTATACGGGAGCAAGGTGCGGCGAAATTTTGGCTTTGACGTGGGATGATATAAAAGATGAATATATCGAAATTTCAAAAACAAAATTAAAAGACGGGTCAACAAACTCGCCTAAAAATGGGAAAACTAGACGTGTTATGCTGCTCTCACCATTAAAAGAGTATTTGGCAAAATTGCCACGCGAAAATGGCGAAATTGTGAAGCAAAGCTCTATGAATATCGGAACAAAATTTAAGAAATTGCAAAAAAATTTAGGTCTGATACCGCAAACGCTGCATACAACAAGGCATACTTTTGCAAGTATTTTAATAAACGCGGATATAAGACCTGTTTTAGTTAAGGAAATTTTAGGACATAGCAGCCTTGAAATGACAAATCTTTATACACACTATATCCAAAATATGCAGGATAAAAGCATTATCGAAAACGTTTTTAAATAATTTTTAAAACAATTTTGCCACACTTTGACACACAAGCCACAAGCAACTACGAAATAAAGGGCTTTTTTACTTAAATAATTATAAATTATATAAATTTTTAAACAAAAACAATAGTATAACAATCTATGAAACAAAAATAACTATTAATTTTCGCAATATTAAAGTATTAACAGTATTAAAAAAATTTGTTTTTAGAAATTTTAGAATATAAGAAAGTAAAATAAAAAAATGAAAACTAATTTAAACATTGATACAAACGGTTATATCGTAAAAGCCAATAATGGAAAAACTATCGGTGTTTGCTCCAATGAAAATAAAATTTACGCTAAGCGATTAAATAAAGATATTTCAGAAATTTTGATCAATTTTTTATTATCTATAGAAGATAAAAGATTTTATAATCATATAGGAATTGATTTTATTGCCATAATAAGGGCTTTTTATAGAAATTTACAAGCCGGCAAGATAGTAGAAGGCGGAAGTACTATAACGCAACAATTATCAAGAGCTTATTTAAATGATAATTCAAAAACCATAAAAAGAAAAGTTAAAGAGATATTTAAGGCATTAAAAATAGAAACAATCTTTTCAAAAAAATATATTATAGATAAATATATTGAATCCGTTTATATGGGATCAAATTTATATGGATTTGAGTCTGCTTCAATTAAATACTTCTCAAAACGGTTAAATGAACTGACAAAAAAGGAATTTATATCTTTAATTGTGTTATTAAGAGGACCAAATCTATATGTTGATAATAAACAACTTTTTTTAAATAGATACAGAAGCATTCTATTTAGATTAAATAAATCAAATCTTATTTCAAGAAATCAAACTAATAAATATTTGCGTCATTCACCAAAAATACAGCAAAATCAAATAAACGTTGTTCCGTCAACAATTATTCCTGATATTGCGAAAACAATAGATTATAATAAATTTATAATCAATAGCACAATAGACTATAAAATACAGAATAAAATAAACTGGTTTGTAAATTCTACTAATGATTTAGATTCTGTAATATGTATAAATAAAGGTAAGATTGCAGGTTTTGCTAGCAAACATGGAAATCATTATATATTTAATAACTTCGGAAATGTAGGCTCAACACTTAAACCTTTTATATATTTGTATTTAAGAAGTAATGGCATAGATCAAAATGAACAAATATCAACAATACCTATCTATAAATATGGAGATTGGACAGCAAAAGAGGCATTTGAATACAGATGTAACACAATGTCATTAGCAAGAGCGTTAGAAGTATCTAACAATACAGTTTTTTTAAATGCCAGTTATAAAGTTGGTTTTAACAATGTTTCTAAGTATATTTCTACTTTATTCAATAAAGAATATTGTGGAGATTTCCCATCTTTAGTCTTGGGATCAACTCCGTATGGTATTTCTTTATATGAATTATCAATGGCTTATTATAACTTATTTTCAAGTAGCGAACTTCAGTATTTAGACGAGTTAAAGTCAATATTAAGAAAAGTATCGATAAATACTTTAGGGTTATCTTCATTTTTTTGCAAAACAGGAACTACGAACAATAGTATAAATAGATATATTATTTTAGGTAATTCTGAAAAAGTATTTGCATTTTTAAGAGATGAAAAATTAAAGTGGGATAATATGATAAATAATGGAAAAATATCAAAAAGTTTCACCAAAAAAATCAAGGATATTTTAAATGAATTTATCAAATGAGATTTTAACTTTTATAGATGGCAAGATGAATGATATTGAGTTTATTGTATTTTTAATAATAAGTATATTTTCATTAGTAATTAAAAAATTTATAACAGACTCAATAGCCCAATCTGAAAAAATTTTTATAAATACTCAAAAAGAAAATTTAAAAAAACTAAATAAAATTTATTTTGCTTTAGTTCAGTTATCTTTAAAGCCCAATTCGAAATTCAGATCAAAAAAACTATACAAGCTGCTATTAAACAACTTTTATACGATGAACACTAAAGAAGATACTAAATTGTTAGAAAGTATATATGATAATTGTGAAAAAAATAAAGATTTAAATGAAAAAATGATTTTGGAGTATACGAGAAAAATTCAAATTAAAATAAAAGAAATTAACAACATTATAGATAAAAATAATTCAACATATTCAGAATTTCAATCTAATCCTATAGTGTTTTATATTAAAAAAATATTATTAGTAATTTATATAGTTTTTTCTATGCTAGTTTTTTTATATGTTTTGCAATGTTTATTTACAAATTTTAAGATTTGTTGGAAAATAATATTGACAGTATTTTCTATACCAATAGTTTTTTATATATTAAATTTTTGTAAAAATTGTAAATTTTATAAAAAAATCAAAAATTCAATTGAAAAATTTATTTTTAAATAAAATTAAACTATAGAATATTATTCTTTGATTAAATAGCAAGATTGCTATTTTTGTTAAACATATATAAATTTTTCTATTTAATATCGCGTTTTATTAACTATAAAGAAGTTTAGTTTAGCAACACAAAATGATTAAAATAATTATAATAGTGCTTGTTATTATTTTATGTTGTCATATTTTAAAATTGTTATAATTTTATTGTTTAAAATATTTTTGAAAATTAATTTAAGTATTAATTTTGAGTATTATTTAATAAGTAAGATTATAAAATATAAAATTAAGCTTGGTGGTAGAAGTTAAATAAAAACAAAGCTTTCGCTATAAGAAAGGATAAACAATGTGTCAGATAAAGATAATGATTGTTCAAATAAAAATGATGGTGAAGATTTTTTAATGATTTAATAAATGACTTTAAGAAAATTTTAAAAGTCTTACAAACCCATCGCTTGTAGTTTAAATTTGTTGCATAGTTGGCATAATGCTATTTATACTTTATTATGGAAAGATTGGGTATTTTCCAACTTTAGCGGTGCTGATATATTTTATCTGATTATAATACTAGGTGTAGCCGGATTTGTATATTTTATTTGTTTGCTTGTTTTTCTCCTCTTATCTACTTTTTTATTTCGTATAAATTTATTGTTTGAACTATGAGAATTATAAATATTTGAGCATATTTTTTTGCTGCATAACAGAGTTGGAGAAGCTTGCATTAATATCAAAGGTTTAGCAGCCTATTTGTAATGAATATTAGTACTATTTTAGAAAATATCAAATATTTTTTTTGCATATTAAGAATTGATATATTTTTTAAATTTTACTTTTGAAATTTTTTAAAAATTAAACTTAAATGGTTTTGTAAAATATAGCTTAATTATTAAGCTATATTAAAAAATTATTGATTTTATTATAATTGTTATAAATTTCACACAAATTTTAATACTTAACTAAACAAAAAATCATATAATCAAAAACCAACAAATTTAAAAGGCTTTTAATGCTAAAATCTTTAAAATTTATCATTGTTATTGTATTTTTGTTTATGGATAGATCACTTGCTATCACATTTGATGAAATTCTAAAGCATGCCTTAAAAAATTCTCCAGATATAAAAATATCATCTCTTGATATAAATTTAGCTTCAAATGATTTGGATTACGCATATTCTTATTTTTATCCTACCTTATCATTGGCTTTAAACTCTGAATATTCTAAAAGATTTGATGACGGATATAATTCGGTTTATGTCGGCGAGAGCTCACTTGCCGGTTCTACTACTTTTCAAAACTCGGCTTCACTTATTTTAAGATATGATATTTTAAAATTTGGAGCCGATTATTATAGAAAAGAGAGCGCAAAACAAAAAATTGAAACAATGAGTTTTAAAAAATGTGATGATGAATTAAATTTGGCGCTTGAAATTTTGGAAAATTATAAAAAAGTTTTGATTTTAAAAAACAGTTTAAATATAAATAGTCAAAAGATTGATATTTATGAAACTCTTTTGGATTATACAAAAAGATTAAATAAAATAGGTGAAAAATCAAAACTTGATGTCGCTGATATAAATATAAACTTATCTCAAATAAAAGATGAAATTTTAAGCGCAAAAACACAAACAGCTTACGCTTTAAATATGATTTCAATGCTTTCAAATTTAGATATAAACGATGCTTTTGATTTCAATGATTTTAATATTCAAAAAAATTATGAATTTTTGGATTTTAAAGATACTTTTATGGCGATGCAAATAGTTTCTAAGATAAAAGAAGATGAACTAAATATCAAATCTCTTGAAAGCTCTTTTTATCCTACGATATCTTTTTATGCAAAATATGATTTTTATGGAGACGACAAAGACAGATATTGGAAAAGTGTGCAAGATAGCAAAAAATACGGCTATAGAGTTGGAATTTCTTTTACTTGGGACATTTTTGACGGCGGCAGAAAAAATGCACAGCTTAATAGAGCAAGACTGGAGAACGAACAAAATAAATTAAAATTAAAAGCCGCGAATCTTAAATACGACAAAGAGATTATGGATATGCGAAATTTCAAAAATAACGAAGAAGAAACTTTGAAAAACTTGGAGCTTTTGAGTAAAGAAAGTAAAAGATTAAAAGATATGAGTTTATCATTAAATAAAAACGGACAAAGCGATAAAATTACAGTGCTAAATCAAACAATAAATGCACTAAATAAAGAACAAAGCCTAAAAGAAAATATCATAAATGCAGGATACAATCTAACCAAAGCTGATTTAATCGCAAAACAAAAAAGATGGTGCGAGTAAGAAATTATTTGAAGAAAGTTGTTTGATAAAAGTAGTTGACTTTTATCAAACAACATATTTAAATCGTATCTAATAAAATTTTTAGAGATAGCAATCATACATTATAGATTTGCATTATATCCATATTTTTATTTGTTTCGTTTTTGAAATTTAAATTTAGCGCATTATCGTTTGAATATGAGTTTAGTTCTTCAATGATTTTATTCGCAGTGTCTGCTGATACTCCAAAAGGTTCATTGTTGCTTGGATACTCTTTTCCAAAGCTTTGATAAATTTGCTCTGAAGTAATTGTGTAACCGTTTTTAAGTTCAAACTTTTCAATTATATTGCTTGGATTTGTAAAGAAATTTTTAACTGTTATAGTATCGTTTTCATGATTGTAAACATTTAAAGTTAAATCCGTTCCGTTTGTTGAAAAATTTAAACCATTTCCATCTTGCGTAAATTTTATAGTATCGTTTCCACCACTATCTATTACTGTTTTTTGACCTCCGCTAAATATGTATTTATTATCTTCATTGCCACCAACTAAATTATTTTCGTTTGGTTGTGGATCTGTAGTATTTGAAGAGTCATTTTTTGGATACTCTTTTCCAAAGCTTTGATAAATTTGCTCTGAAGTAATTGTGTAACCGTTTTTAAGTTCAAACTTTTCAATTATATTGCTTGGATTTGTAAAGAAATTTTTAACTGTTATAGTATCGTTTTCATGATTGTAAACATTTAAAGTTAAATCCGTTCCGTTTGTTGAAAAATTTAAACCATTTCCATCTTGCGTAAATTTTATAGTATCGTTTCCACCACTATCTATTACTGTTTTTTGACCTCCGCTAAATATGTATTTATTATCTTCATTGCCACCAACTAAATTATTTTCGTTTGGTTGTGGATCTGTAGTATTTGAAGAGTCATTTTTTGGATACTCTTTTCCAAAGCTTTGATAAAT
>OBRT01000037.1_pt1 | contig 61471 bp, 59 predicted proteins | sample 1494891 | NCBI WGS metagenome assembly OBRT01 (sample SAMEA3360688, study PRJEB22359) | human gut metagenome | biome: ENVO:urban biome; feature: ENVO:human-associated habitat; material: ENVO:feces | place: Bangladesh | collected 2011 | reverse complement strand
TTTGGAACTCACTCTTGATATCTTCTTCCTCTTTCAAAGAAAGTGGATGAAGTGAGGACACCTTACATAATACGACAAGCTTCTGCGGATTTAAAAACTCATTGTCTGAATCCATCTCGATGTACTTTATCAGTTTCTTCAGATAATCCACTCTGCTGCTTTCTCCATAAGTATGAGTCTCCATGTGGGTTAGCAACATAGAGAAACCATCATAGATGAAGTCCATGTCATGAAAAGTGATGTCCTTTCCACCCATGAACTTATCTCGGAGACCTTCATATTTTTCTCTATAGTCTAGATAGTCAATTCTCTTCTGCATACGATAGTCACGCTTCTTTCTTATATTGGATGCTTTGGCGATTCTCTTGTTGCAATAGTCCCAGTCTTCCATGCTCATGGATATACTACCAAGAGATGCGAGTCTCTTTGTTTTGAGAACCTCTCTCTTTTTATGTCCGGGCAAATAATTGAGATAGTACTTTTGTTCTAACTTTCTTGCCATAGTACCATAACAGGTGTGCATCTTGTGCTCGATTCTGTCCTCAAAGGTTTCTTGGGTAGTTTGTGGCGTATAGCCATAGAAAGTACAACTCCAAAGAATCTTGGCTAGCACTTCCTCCTTGCTGAGGTTGCAGTCATCAGCAACAACTACCTCCTTGGCGACATTGCTTTCCCAAAGGTCACCTTCGCAATTGCAAACATCGATGTATGACTCCTCATCTTCAAAGGCTTCATCAGGAGTGTGCCACTCGACTTCAATCTTATGATTCTCTATATCAGAATTATCCACAGGAGTAAGGTGGCAGAGGATGTCGTATGCTTCCCGATACTGTCTAATGGTCAAAGATCCTTCTTTTTTCAAGGCAGGTATCAATGCGTCAAAATCCGTACTAAGTAAAAGTTCTTTCAGTTTCATACACTTAACATTTAAAATTTATTGCAAAGGTAGTGCAAGGGTGTGCCAAAAAACGGTACAGCTTAAAAACATCTTTGAAGGCTGTTTTTAAGGTGTGTTTAATAAGTCCATGACACACCCTCAGTTTTACAAAGCCAATTACTTTTTCCCGCTTTCTGCATCTTCAGGTATTGACCAGTTTTCTGATGGAGTTCGCATTTGATTTTCTGAGGCAGATATTGGGTGCCTCCAGTAAGAGCTGCCAGCGTAGGCATTACATCTGGGAAATATATAACAAGAAAAGTGTAAAGAATATTTATCATAATCATCCTTATATCTATAATATTCGTATGCATAAATTTGTAAGATTCCAAAGCTATGAGATACTTAATTTGGTCCATCATAGGACAGATGTTCTTGTTGGCATCCCAGGTTCCGCATGATGCAGCATGAAGTTGGGAAATCCCACGTTGCTTATCAATTCCTCCTCATGCAAATGCTACAGAGTTGCTGGCAGATTTCATCGAAAGTAATCCTGTTGCCCATACGCTACGTAATATGTATATTTATAAACAAGCAAGTTGATATTTATTCACTTGCGAAACTTTAGTCTGTAAAATGATACAACGTTGTAATATGATGCTACTCAAGGATATTCTTAAAATCCTCCCAATTATTTCGTTTACTCATAATTCATATTTTTGTTGTTATTCTATCAAAAAAGATTTAATTCCTGTGGCTTGTCAACCTGTAGTATTGCCTCCGTATCCGATTTTTCTCCATAAGGATAAATACCATCTACGTATGCCTTGATCAAAAAGGCATGAGACAAGGGTTTGCTTGGGTCATCCACATCACAGTTGGTATCATAATCCAACAAGATGATGGTTTTCGTTTTACTTGCCTCCCTCAACCGTTCAATGATTGTTGGCACTTTATTCTCCAACATCCATTGGTAGGTTGGAATATATATCTGCTTTCTTGCTTCTATATATCCAAGAAGTTCCTTGCCATATATTCCTTTGCGATGTCCCAAAGGCTTACCATACTTGCGTACAGTTCGCTTGATATTCTTCATCGTGTCATTCTGGAACATCTGCACATCTACATCTGCTCCTTCAAACACTTTCAATCCCTGCCAAATAGCTTCTACACAAGTAGCTGTCACTCCATCGCTGAATGGAACTGGTATTCCACCATGCGGATAGAATGGACTTAATTTGATTAAGCTATCTTTGGCATGGCTAGTTACATCCGCAATGATGGCATCGGGATGTTTCTTTAATATGTTTTCGTATTTCTTACGCTTAGATTCTATTAATATCATAAATTCTTAAATATTTTATCTCCAAACCGGGAAATTAATTCTTGTTTAAGATCAGTTGGGAAATTACAGAATGTAAAAGCCCTCTCCCCGATGCTAGTCACACCATCAGGAATAACAATATCAGCCAAAGAACGACAACCCAAAAATGCCCAATCTCCAATGCTAGTTACGCTATCAGGGATGATATATGATCTTATAGCTTGATTTCTAAATGCGATAATTTTGCTTTTGTCCTTATTGAACAAGACATCATCCTCATAAATAAAGTTCGGTGATAAACATTCTAATTTACCATCCCATTTAACAAACGGATTGCCGTTTAAGCAAATTACGCTTTTCGGAATGGATATATATTTCAATGAACGGCAACCTCCAAATGCACAATTCCCTATACTAGTTACACCATCAGGAATAACAAGGCTACTCAAAGATTCGCAACCATCAAATGCACTATCCCCAATACTGGTTACACTATCTGGAATAACTATGTCTGTCAAAGAAGTGCAACCACGAAGTGCATCATCCCCAATACTGGTTACACCATCAGGAATAACAATTTTAGCATGAATAGCGATACAACATAAAGAAATGCAACCTTTAAAGGCTCTATCCACAATACTCGCTCCAGTAGCACGAATAACGAGGCTACTCAAAGAACGGCAACCCCTAAATGCCCAATCACCAATACTAGTAACACCCTCTGGAATAACAAGGCTACTCAAAGAAGAACAGCCCATAAATGCCCAAGTCCCAATACTGGTTACACTATCAGGGATAATAAGACTACGCAAAGATTCACAACCCCTAAATGCCCAATCCCCAATGCTAGTTACACCATCAGGAAGAACAACATCAGTCAAAGAAGAGCACTCACTAAATGCATAATCCCCTATACAGGTAACACTCTCTGGAATAACAAGGCTCTTCAAAGATTTGCAATCATAAAAAGCATCATCCCCAATGCTGGTTACACCATCAGGAATAACTATGTCTGTCAAAGAACGGCAACCCCGAAATGCATCATTTCCTATGCTGGTAACACTATCAGGAATGACATATGATGTCGTATTCTTATCTCTAAATGCGATAATTTTGCTTTTGTCCTTATTGAACAATACCTTATTGTCATAAATAAAGTAAGGAGACAAACATTTCAGTTCACCATCCCAGCCAGAAAAAGGATTACCTTTAATGTTGACAACATAATCTGAAATAACGAGGCTACTCAAAGAACCGCAACCCTCAAATGCGCTATCCCCGATGCGAGTAACACTATCAGGAATAACAAAACTACTCAAAGAAGAACAACCACAAAAAGTTCTATCACCTATGCTAGTAATACCATCAGAAATAACAAGACTACGCAAAGATTCACAACCACAAAATGCCCTCTCCCCAATGCTAGTAACACTAGAAGGAATGACTATCTCTGACAGAGAATTACAACCATAAAAAGCCCCATCCCCAATGCGAGTAACACTATCAGGAATAACAAAACTACTCAAAGAAGAGCAACCCCTAAATGCCCTATCACCTATGCTAGTTACACCATCGGGAATAACAAGGCTAGTCAAAGAAGAGCACTCACTAAATGCACTATTTCCTATGCTGGTAACGCTGTCAGGGATGACAAGACTCTTCAAAGAAGAGCAAAAGAAAAATGCCCTATCCCCAATGCTGGTTACACTATCAGGGATGGCTATGTTAGTCAAAGATTCGCAATAATCAAATGCCCTATCCCCAATGCTGGTTACACTATCAGGGATGGCTATGTTAGTCAAAGATTCGCAATAATCAAATGCCCTATCCCCAATGCTAGTTACGCCATCAGGAATAACTATGCTACGCAAAGGTATACAGTCTTTAAATGCCCTGTCACAAATAATCTTTGTTCCTTTTCTTATTGAATAAGTACCATTAAGTTCTTGTGGAGCTCGCAATATTTTTCTTTCATCTTTGCTGTATTTCACATCAAATTCATCCGTAATGGCCTCGTTTAACTCTGCATTCGTTGCTTCGGTGGACATATCAAGATTATCGCCAGCATCTTGAATGGCCTTTACATATTCTGAGATTGTTGGATACTGCATAGCTTTTACAATTAATTATTCGTTTCATTTTGCCGTATGAATATACGACATGGCAAAAGTACACATTAAAATTAAAACCGACAAAAGAAACTGCAGAAAATTGATTAATCATTGCTTATTATTTCTATTTCGATGGAAATATATGAGAGAAAATCCATTTCATCACTTCTCTCTTTTTCCCTTCCCATTTTCTTGGCTATCTCCTTTAGTTGAGGGTATTTGTGGAAGAAACGAGCTTTCTTCTATTCCTTCTTGTAGTCAATGTCACCACAGGCTATGATTTCTTGCTCAATTTTTTGCATACTACTGGAAAGTACTTGTGCAATCTTCTGGTCTTTCCTCTTCTTGCTAGCCTCTTTCCAATTAGCTTCCATAGCATCAAAAATTTCGTCAGTAGTTTTCTGCTTTTTCCTAAATTCCTGGATGTATCCATGTATATTGAACATGCTGCTGTCGAAAGCATCGTGCAAGTGCTTGGCGATACCGTTCCATGCCAGGCGTTTTTGCTCTATGTTGGATGCAAAGAAGTGGGATAATATTTTCATTTCTTCCTCATATTCCCTCTCTATTGTGGAAACGACAGGCAATATATCCTCCAACATGGAAATAATTTCCTTTCTGAAAATTTCTTTCCATGTCTCTTCTTTTCTACAAAGTTCCTTGTTTCCTGAGTCTTGGCAGATTTCTTCTATATACCCTGCCACAGGATCATCCTTGTACTCTGGAGGAATGGGCTTCCCCTCGATGTAGAGGTCAAAAAGCCCAGAATATTCGTCAATCCGTTTGTCTATATCTTCCATATTACCCATTAGCGGGATAATATTTATGATTAGCTATCAGGCTTAACAACTGTGGCTATGAAAGCTGCAAGCTGAACATTGATCCGTTTCTGCCTTCTCCTTCGTAGTCTGTCATCAAAGGCAGCTGACAGCAAAGGTTGCTGATATCTTCTTCTTCAATATGAGTGGATAACTCCAGACGAAAACCTCCGTTTGATGGACATAAGTCCCAAATTCCATAACCACAGGCATTGACGGCTGTGGTTATGGAATCCTGAAGTTGCCACAATTCAGTATAATCTTTTAAGTTATTCCTCATGTGTCTAATGCTTTTATACCCAGTCAAAATTCTCCTTGCCTGCACCTATCTCGAAATTGTACTTAGCTATGCCAAGGTCCAGTTTTGTATAACCAACCATGGAGAATCCTTTCTTGGCGAGAACTTTTGGCTTTTTGTTCTCCTCTTGTGGTTGAAGGAGAAACGAGAATTTCTGTTGGTTGATGGCAGTTGGTGCCAATAGAGCAGCTTCCACCCCTCTACGAAACCATTCCGGAGAAGTACCAGTGGCATTGCTTACTTGCTCAATGGTCTTGATTTTGTGGCAGGCACCTTGAGTCTCGCCATAGCCAAGAGCTATCATGCAGACCAGTTTCTCATCCCTATCGACTTGATAGGCATCACTCACTTTTCTATAAGACATCCCTACCCAACAAGTATTCAATCCTAATGTTTGAGCGAGTAAGACCAACAGCTCACCATAGTATCCCACGCGCTCATCAAGTCCACCTTCCTTTTTACCTACCATCACGAAATAGTTTTCCACCCCATGAAACTTGCCATAGGCCATGATACCAGTAAATGCCCTTGTCTCATTGGTTACCAGTTGGATGTGTAACCTACCCTTTGGGTTGCATTCGTCAACCTTCTCCTGAAGTATCTTGATTACATCTTCTGAGAGTGGCTTGTGAATGTACTGGCGTACACTATGTCTTTGCTTGATAGCTTCTTGCAATGTCATCATATCCTTTATGAATTTAATTCCATGAATTTCTCAAAAGCTTTATAAATATTGCTATATGATTCTCCTGTCATGCCAAATCCTTTTGCTCTATCCATCGCAATGTCTTGCTTGCCATTGGCAATCATATCTACTACCCACTTCTCTTTTGCGAGATAAGTTTCATGCTTGCTAAAGTCTGGTAAAAAACGACGCAACACCTTGATGACATCTGTGGAAGAGGCAAAGTATTTATTCGTGTTGAGGTAATGGATTAGAAACCAAAACTCGATAGACGGCATACTGTCACAAAGAATGACCTGCTCTTTTCCTGCATATTTCTTTTGCATGGCTTCCAACTTCTTTCTTTCTGCAGGTTTGTCACGAGCCACGTCTGCATCGAAAACACATACGGCCACTCCATCATCTTCCAAGACTTTATCTATCTGTTTTTGTAAATCATCGATGGACTGTTGTGAAAAGTTACGTGGTTTACAAGTATATCTATAGCCCTTGAGGGACTTGAGATGCTTGAAATAGCACCGCTCTGTAAGCCCCTCTCCTATAATTGTGATATTTGGGCTCTTTAGTTTTCTTTCCTTTATTCTTCTTGCCATGTCTATCCCTCCTCTACATAATAACATTTGGCAAAGCACCAAACTGTCCATTCATATAAGCACGATGAATAGAAGACAGTTTGTTCAATCCCTTGAAGTCTATTAAAGAGTAAAGCGAGCTATTTCCATCCTTCTCTTTTTCCGTAAACCATACGGAGTCTTTCCCGAAAATATCGTCAATATCCTTTAATATAGGATCATAATGCGTGGTTACGAGAAGCTGTGAGCAGTTATTTGAGCTATTGATGAATTTAGTGAGTATGAACTCCATCAAGTTTGGATGCATGGAAGCCTCTATCTCATCCACACAAAGTAACCCTTGATGCTGAAGTAAGCTGTAAATCACCGATTCCAGCTCAACCATGCGTGTGGTGCCAGCACTTTGACATGCTTCAGGAAGAACATAATACTCCACGCCGCGTTTTGTTTCCACTGTATGCCCGAAAAGAGCAGCCATCTTCTTAACCTTGATGTCTGAAATATTAAAGTCTGCCTCCTTTGCAAATTGCATAAGATATTCTTTGAATGCTTCATTGTTAGACAGCATATTCTTGACCGATGGAGAAATTGTGGTTTCCGTGCCACGTTGTAAAGGCATCATCTTTAAGTCTATCCAATGGCGCAGGTTGTCCACATAGGCAATCTCTACATTTACTTTCTTGAGAACTGCCAAAAGTGACATGTTGCGAAGGCAGCTAATTGAAATCACATCAATTTCCGCTGGTGTCAACTTCACCACAGAAGGATTGAATGTGATTTTTGAAATGCCATTGACATCACCTCTTGAGAAAATCTTAGTTGGACGGTTGGACAGATAAACTGATAAGCTTTCACTGACTACCTTTTCCGGATTAACCTCAAGCTGGTACCAATATCTGAGACCATCTACATATATTTTTAAGTCAAATTCCGTATTGTGGCTGAGGGCATCAGGCTGCATGAGAAAAGGCTGAACCTCAGTCCCCTCATCGTTCTTTTGAGGCAGTTCATTCCAGAATTGACGCAAGAACTCAATTGCTTCCAGCAAGTTTGACTTACCACTCGCATTTGGCCCCAGTATTACGGCAAAACGCAATAGCTTTACCCCATCAGGCATGGTAACGACACTATTGCTATCGTCATTATTATAGGCCTCGAAACTAAGTTCCACCTCGTCTCTAAAAGACTTGAAGTTTTTTATCTTTATCTCTTGCAACATAAGCTTATTCTTTTTGGATGCAAAGATAATAAAACATTTTAAATTTCGATAACTAAATCAGAATTATTTAGATTTTATTTTCTGAATTGGCGTATTTTGCGCCTATTTAAGAAATAAACTTAGCTGTATTGAAAATAAAAGTAATGAATAACCATGTCTTTAGGGATACATAATTCTGATTGCAATACAGACATTCTCTGTCAGAGTGAAGTATGAGTCCTTTTGCTGTTTCTTCTCCAAGCTTGATGCCAATGATGGCTCCAATAAGTATGAATGGAATGTTACCGGCATCATATATTAGTTACTCAATTTTTGCAAGTAAGTTACACACGACCTGAAAGGCAAAAACTCATAGTCCGTACTTGAACCACATGTGAAACTTCAATATATCATATATATAAAAATAGAGAAGTTTCCTGGTTTGAACTGTATGGATAGTTCCTTGTTCAACTCTTTTTTACTGAAGCCAGAAATAAACACAAGAAAAGGCAGCCGCAAGTATCCAAGATACTTCCAACTGCCTCCACTAATATATTGAAACTGTTTTTCAAATTCTAAAAAGAGCCACTACATATTTAAGCGATGTTCATCTTGTTTGAGATAGCACATACTTCAGCTACTGTTGCGACTACAACTGTGAAAATCATACCTAAAACTAACATCATTCTATCCTTTCTCTATTTTATTGTTATCCTATTATCTTTAACCTAAACTAACCTATTGGAAGGGTTAGAGCTTTATTTGCAGTTTTTGATTCCAAGGTTCATGCCTTCGCCTGCAACCAATGCAAACACTGCAACTGCTACGATCATTATACCAAATGCCATCATTTTCATTATCCTTTCTATGGTTTTATAATTAACTTTCAATCTTTCTGGGTGCAAAGATAATACCTTTTTGTGTGTGCATACACAATTTGGCAGTGCAAATCTCGAAACCTCATGATTTTTTGATTTTCATCAAATTGTGGCATAAAAGCCTGGACAAAATGGCATTATTTGTATTGTAAGTAGGCATTTTCCAGCATCTTTCGGATGTTATTCACGGCATACTTGGGAGATAGTATTTATAGGATAACATCTGCGAACAGAACTCAAAGTTGAGTACCACTTCTATCTGGAAGATAACCTCACCCGTTTCCTCATTATGCTCCACCACCATTTGGGATGTATGCAAAGGCTTGGTCTCAATGTATGGAGACTGTTCGGAAGAAGCAGAAAAACGTACCACACTCAAGGGTGTTCCACGATGCTTGGTTACTCCGATGACATTTTGGCTCAACGGCATTTCTGTGATGGAAAAGTCCGGGTCTGCGTAGCGATAATATTTATGGTTATTTGTTTACTGGCATAATCCTATACTTTTTGTTCTTAAGCAGCAAAGATAAATAAAAACTGCGCAATCTATCTGCGCACTTAAGTTTTTTTTGACCCAAGCAAGAAATTATTTCCAACTGCGCAAAAATACTGCGCACTTATAGACTAATTTTGCAGTACAAATTTTAAAGAATAGGAGACTATAGTAATGAAAGAATTTTTGATTAATAACACCCCTGTTAAGATGTGGGCATCTGTTTGTGATGCAACGGCGTGGAGGCAAATAACGAACCTCTGTAGCTTGCCTTTTTTGTATCACCACTTGGCGCTTATGCCAGACTTGCACGGTGGTAAAGGTATGCCTATCGGCTCAGTATTGGCAACTAAGAATGCCGTGATACCAAATGCCGTTGGCGTGGACATTGGATGTGGCATGTGTGCAGTCAAGACTAATATTAAGGTAGAGACCATTGCACAGGACGTTCTACGCAAGAAAATTATGCGTGGAATCAGAAAGCAGATACCTCTTGGAATGGAACATCACAAGACGGCCCAGGACGAGAAGTATATGCCTCAAGAATTTGATATTGAGAATATGACAGTGGTCAAGCGTCAATATGTTTCAGCCACCAAACAGGTGGGTACACTTGGAGGAGGCAATCATTTCATAGAGTTGCAGAAAGATGACGAGGGCTTTCTTTGGATTATGATTCATTCAGGTTCCAGAAACCTAGGCAAGCAAGTTGGTGACTATTATAACAATAAGGCTGCCGTGCTCAATGAGAGATATTTCTCTGTGGTCAAGCCAGAGATCAATTTACCTTTCCTTCCGTTGAAAACACAGGAATTCAATGATTATTGGCATGAGATGGAATACTGTATCGCTTTTGGACTGTGCAACAGAAAACTGATGATGGAGCGTATAGAAGAAGTCATTGCTGATGCCTTACCGGAAGTGACGTTTGAGTCCATGATTAATATTGCCCATAACTATGCGGCATGGGAAACCCATTTTGACAATATGTGTATAGTGCATAGAAAAGGAGCAACTAGCGCACGTGAGGGTGAAATTGGAATCATACCAGGTTCACAAGGTACCAGCAGCTACATTGTGGAGGGACTTGGCAATCCACTGAGTTTTATGAGTTGTTCCCATGGGGCAGGTAGAGCCATGAGCCGTACCGAGGCCGTGAGAACATTGAACCTTGAGGATGAGATTAACAAGCTTGAAGAAAAAGGCATCGTTCATGCCATCAGATGTCAGCAGGATTTGGAGGAAGCTGCTTCTGCATATAAGAATATCGAGGAGGTTCTATCACAAGAGATGGACTTGGTTAAAATAAGAACCCATCTTCTGCCTATTGCCGTCATCAAGGGATAAAAGTCTTTGTCTAACATTTTTGTAAGCCCTCATGCTAAAGTTGAGATATACTTGGCTATGAGGGCGTCTTTATATATATCTTTTACCTGGCTTTAGTATTTTGATAAATGATTTGAGAACACTGGCTTTGTATCTTGTCCAGTTGTTTACTTAGAGACTTGATGTCTTCTCTTATGAGTTGATTGTTTTGTGCTAGATATTTTGTGTCTCCATAAAAGAAATCCATTTGAACATTCAAAATATCACAAATCTTCTCCAGCAATCCTGTTCGTATGTCCTGTGCTCTTAACAATTGGCTGAAACAAGATTGTGTGATGCCCATTTTCTCCGCAAGGTCTTTATGTATGATTCCCTTTGCTGCAAGTATGTTCCTTAGTTCATTTCCGTTCATATAGTCAAATTTAATTTGGCAAAAAAATGATTAAATAAAGGATATATATTATTTTGTTGAAAATTATTTTCTCCCTATAGCCTTTCTGAATACTGAAATTCCTAAAAATAAAAAGTGGGCTGCCTACCATACCCACTGTTGGAATCGCCAAACCCCATAATGCAGCACGGAAAGACAACCCACGTATATGAGTTGCTCCGTGCCTCATGCATTAATGTTAAATTTTGGCGATTTTACAGTGTTGAGGCACTTTACTTTTTCCCACGAAAATGATGTCTCGAAAGACGATGCAAAGGTACGAATAAAAATTTAAATACGTGTCATATTATCTGTATTTTTTTTCTTTATTAGCAAATATTGTTGACATTATGACTACGCGTACTGATTATATCATAAACTAATGTTATAATATACTAAAGTAACAGTTTGTTAAAATTAGGCTTAAAAAGTCATATAAAATAATCATATTGTAAGTAAGCTGTTAAAATATGTATCTTTAAGTTTATAAAATATGTTAATATATTATACATTTGTTATAGATATGACGGGATTTTATTATTTTTGCAACATGAAAAATGTTTAGACTTTTATAGTTTGACATTATAATAATATCAAGAATAGAAGTATTAACGACAACACCTAGAAGAAAATAGATGCAATCAATAGAAGAATAAGGCCAAATATATATTGAGTCAAATCAACATAGGATTGAAATATAGTTTAGTTACTTTTTATGTAGAATTAAGTAAGGAGTATCATTGGTATTTTCAGAATGATTCCCCATAAGGGATATATACGCTCTTGACTGATAGGTGTTATAAATTGCATTTCTAATGTATAAGATAAAGAAAACAATACATTGTGATACTAAACCAACCTGGATGGTGTGTCTGCTATATAAGATTCCTCCAACGGTATATGATTGGCAAGACTCAACAGACGCTTGTAAGAAGCGATTGACTATCATTAAAAACATTATAGAGAACACCTCTGTGAGATGGCATCGTGGAAGCAGAAACCTCACACAGATCCGAGTGGTTAAAGTCCTGGATGAGAGTCTTGTTTTATCTACAAAAAGTGGTAGAAATAGTCTCTCCTTTAAAATTGTTCAGGAACTAACTTAATAAATTATCAACCTACCAAGTAGGTGTTTTTAAATGAAATGAAATGATACAAACAAATGGTACATGGCTAAAACTGCCAAGAAGTTTTACTTCGTGGCGATGGTATAGTGAGTCCAATATGGTTCACCTATATCTGTATTTGTTGCTCCAGGCTAATGTGAAAAAGACCGAATACAAAACTTTGACCATTATGCCTGGACAATTGGTGACAAGCCATGCTCAGATTTCAGGCAGAACAGGTCTTTCACCACGTAATGTGCGCACTTGCTTGAAAAAACTGTCCAAGACAAATGAAGTTACTATTGTTTCCAACAGCCGCGGTACTATTATTACCATGCTGGATTATGGTAGTTTTCAGCAGTTCGATGAAGAAAGCAATGCTGTGGGGTGGATTAAACTTTATAGAAAGATTCTTGATTGGAGTTGGTATGCCAATGCTGAAATGGTTCACCTTTTTGTTCACTTGCTTTTAAGAGCCTCTTATCAGAGACAAGATTTGCCTAATGGTCCCCTTGGGCGTGCTCAGCTGGCTCTCAGCAAGAATAACCTTCAACAAGAAACTGGTATTTCTGTGCAAAGCATAAAGACTTGTCTCAAAAAGTTACAGAATACAGGTGAGATTGAAATCCTTCCAAACTCTGCTTTCCTTTCCAACCTTATCACGATTTCTAATTATTGTCATTATCAAGACTGTTCTAACAATACGGGTTCAAACACAAACATTATCCAAAATAACTTTGTCCAACAAAATAATCTTTATTTCCAAAACGTTGATTTTGGACAAGAAGTAACCAGCGGGCGTAATCCTGTAACAGCTTGTGTACCACATGGTTATAAGACTGAAAATTTTCAAGGTGACAAACTGGTGACAAGCAACCGACAAAGCACAGACATGCGACCGACGAACTTCCGACAAAGTGGAGACGAACAACTGACACATAATATAGAAAGATATAAAGAAGAAAAAGATAAAATATCATCATCCGCGTGTATATGTGCGTATGATGCTTTTCAAGAAAGCTCTGGATTGGTGGAGGTTGAAAGAAACCAAGCAAAGAAACCAAGCAAAGAAAGCTACTACGATAGTTTGATCCAAAATAGCAGATGGCTTTCAGGTATTTGTAAGCGTTATCAACTGGATTCAGTTGAAGTGGTTAGGCATTTACTGGAATCTTTCGAGCTTGATATGCTGTGCAGAGGAAAGGAATCTCATGAGAATCTTCAAGATTATATGAGTCATTTCTGTGATTGGGTCAACAAGCAGAAGGCGCAAACTGGTACTCTGGAGTATGGTTCCAAGTTTACCCCAAAGTCATCAAGTTCAGGAAAGATATACACAAATCAGTTCTAACAAACATAATTATCAATTATAAATGCATTTAATAGAAACGAATTTGACATTTAAGCAGATTGGGATTTTGAATCGTCTTCGTTCAACACGAACCCCAGAAGGTATTTTCAGATTGCCCCTTAACCAATCATTCTGCCACTATGCCTTGACGGAGGCTTATGTAAATTGCGTGAATGATGCCAGTATTCATTACATTCATCGCCCTGAGCATGAGAATGCTTTGGCTATGATTTCAGGATGGCTTGTGGGATATAGCTATAAGTGTGGGTTATGGCTATGTGGTTTAGGTGGGACTGGTAAGACGACAATAGTCAAGGCTATTCAGAAACTCATTTTATCATTGGATATACAAGATCCTATCAAGTCAAATCCATCCCATCAAGTTTCGGCTGGTCTTGTTGTCATATCTGCCACTCAGCTTTGCAATGTCTATGTGAATGATCCTAAGAAATTCCAGAGATATCAAAGAGAGGCACTTTTGGCAATTGACGATTTGGGTGCAGAGCCGGAGAAAATTATGAACTATGGCCAGCAATGCAACCCTTTTGCTGAGTTATTGGCATTTCGTTATGAGAATCGTCTGATTTCCATCGTTACCACAAACTTGCCATCGGATGTTATACGAAATCGTTATGGCGATAGAGCGGCGGATAGAGTGAAACATATGATGGAGGTCGTGACCATGCCTGATACCAACTATCGCAATTATTCACAAAACTTAGCAAGGTTTTAGTATGACTGAAAAAGAGATAATCTTGAGAAAGACTTCAGGTGGTTTGGATATCTTTGTCCATTATCTGGGTAAGGAATGTCTCAAGCCAAAATTTCGTAGTCCTTTCCGTGAGGATGACATGCGTCCATCATGCAAGCTTTACTGTAATCAGGAACCGGGTGGTCTGCCCTATTACTATTTGCAGGACTTTGGCGATGGCAGGTTCTCAGGAAATTGCTTTGCTGTGGCCGGTTTGGTTCTTGGCATCAATCCTCAGATGGAGTTTGTTCGACTGTTGAAGGCTATCGACCAGGATATGTGCCTGGGGGTATTTGGTGATCAGCATGATGCCTCCAGACTTCCCATAAAGGGCACCTGCAATGAAATTCGTATAATTCCGTCTCCCAAGAAAGACGGTTTGATTACTTTTGCGACGGAAGAGAAAACTTTCTCGCAGGATGAACTTTCCTATTGGGAACATTATGGTATAAGCGAAGATACTCTTCAAAAATATCATGTTAGAAGTTTGAAGAGTTGTTTGTTTACTAACCCATCTGGAGGTCAATATGGAATCTATTCCACTGCATTGACTCCCTGCTATGGTTATTTCTTTGATGATGGTCAGGGTCTCAAGGTCTATAGGCCTAGATCTGAGAACCGTTTTCTGTATGCAGGAAAGCTACCTTCGCCTTATCTCTTTGGAAAGGAGCAACTGCCCTCTTCTGGTGAATATGTAATCGTAACTGGCGGCGAAAAGGACGTACTAGCTTTGGCTGCCCATGGATTTCATGCCATATGCTTGAATAGTGAGACCGCCAAGATGCATGCATCTATCATGGATGACCTTGCCAGGCGTTTCTCAAAGATAATATTCCTGTACGACACGGACTCTACTGGTAAAGCAGAGTCAAGTTCAAGAGTCTGTGAATTGAAGGATAAGTATCCTGTAGCTAAGATAGACTTACCGTTGCCAGGTAGTAAACAGTCAAAAGACGTGAGTGATTTTTTTGCAGGTGGAGGCAATTCTGAGAATCTCTGGGAAATGCTCCATCAGGTAGATGCAATATAAAATAATAACAACCAAAATAAACATGACAATGAACAACCTTAAAATTTCATCATTTATTTACACTACTGATGACATAAGACTTGTGAGGCTTAACAAAGCAGACAAGGAAATGCTCAAGGATATGGGCTTTTCAAGATTACCTGTGAGCCTATCAAGGGTAGAGTTTCTCTGTGTAAATAAATGCTATCAGGGAATCGGCATGAAAAATGATATTGGAGGATATGAGGTTTTCAATCCTGAATATACGCAACGCCCTTTTTCATTGAAGACAACGGCAACCATAACACTTCGTCCACATAGGCAGAATGTAACACACGTGTGCTGCTTGTTTTATGATTTCTTGGATTATCTTGCCTTTTGGGAACTCAAGGGTATGAATCACTTCCGCCTACCTCAAGCAGCAACCTGTATCATCATGTCACATGTTTCTAACTTCATGCACATGGTTGTGGATAGCGATGACTTTGATGAAGTCTATCTCTTCTTCCCAAACACTGATTTGGGGAAAACGATTTCCAAGACCCTTCAGCAAAGGAACCAAAAAAAAACCAAGAACTGTGATGTCCTATATAAGGGACACAGAAACCTTATGGAGTTCGTCAAGGAGTTATCCTCTGCTGAAATTCCAACTTGTTTGTAGGAGTTATGGGACTGATAGTAGCTTTAGGCATTGTCATTGTAGCTATTCTGGTAGCGGTTTATTACGAGATTAAGCATACGTATAGGGATGGTGACCTTTGGAAAAAGTAGTTATAGAGTTTAGAAATTATGAAGCATTTTTTCAATATCCAACCAAAGAGCAAAAATTTGTCTCTGTCGGATGAATTCTGGATGGGGGTAAGTGTAGAAGATAAGCATCGCGAGCTCCTCTTAAGAGCCAGACAGTTTAATAACAATCTCGGTTTTGCCAATATGGTACTCTTTCGAGAAATCCGGTTTCCAATTTCACCGAATGTGAAATTGGAGGATGTCATAGCCTTGCAATCCGTACTGGCAGAGAAATTTAAGATAGAAGTCATTCAAATCCAGTTGGACAGATTAAAGAGTGATGCTGTCTTATTGACCGTATGGTTCGACTGGGATACAGGCAGAAGTTTCACGATGGATCGCTTTCGACAAAAAAAGCTTATGGCTTTTGTCTATCGCTTCCTTCAGTTGCCACATCCCAAGGATAAGCAGTTCCTTCGGTATTTCCTGATAGACCATTTTGAGTATGAACCTGAGGTATTCCAAAGATTGTCTGATAAGTTACGAAAAGCTGATCTTCATTCAGACGAGAAAGTACTCTTTGAGGATATTCTTTTGTATGTGGAAGCTATGTGTGAGGGATTGGTCAAATAGTGTGTTTATGGGAAATGTGAAAATCCTGTATGGAGACATACTGTTCAGTCATTGCCAGACCCTTGTTGTCCCTGTTTCTTGCCACGGCATTATATTGGGCGAGGCCGGCTTGCGCTATATTCGTAAGTATCCAGAAATGGTTAGGAAATATCAAAGCCTCTGCGAGCGAGAGCTTCTGAGACCTGGGTTGTTATGGATATATCGAGGTACGAAGCATCTCATTATGACGATGCCTGTTTGTAATGCCAATGAACTTATTGATTTGGATGTCATTCGTCAAAGCTTTGATAAGTTACTGGCTACCTATGAGGATAAGGGAATTACTTCATTGGCCATTCCCCTGTATCATGATGATCATTCAACTGTAAACGGACAACTAATGAAGGATCTGCTGATGACCTTCTTGAATCGATGTACTATCCCAGTGGAAATTTATGAAAAATATGTTCCTCAGTCCAGCAAGATGGTACCACTGTTAGAAAGGCTATGTGGACCTCTGTCCGAAGAAAAAGTCTATGAGCTTAAGAAAAAAATATGTTTTGAGTGTGACTAAATGAAAATGCCCACCTGCCTTCTCACGATGGCTTGGTGGGCTGGAGTTATGATGAATGTTGAACTTTACCTATGATTATTTGTCTGGTCTGAAGGTATCACCGCTATGCTTCATGGCTTTGCCAAATCCCTTGAAAAGCCATGCGAAAAACAGAACTAAAAATATTGCTCCCATACTCTTGAATTTTAAATGATTGGTATTTTTACTTAACTGATAATGTTGTGATATTGCCCAAATCGGCTGCAGTCACCCCATATTCTCCTGGTTGCAGATGCTTGATGGCTATAAGATAAGAACTTGTTCCCCACTTTTTGACTTCATAGTCAACGGTGTTGAATGATGTTGTAGCCTTCATGCCGGATAGCACACCCACTTCAGCCAGTTGATATCTGCGTTCCTTCTTCTTGGCCTCGAATTGAAACACCCCAATTGCGTTCTTCGGGTCTTCATTATTGTCCTTGACTCTAATGACCAAGGTTACCTTTCCTTGGGTCACTTTATTAGGTGAGGCATTGCCTTTGACCTGCAAAAATGACTTACCCTTGTCAAGCAAGCTGCTGCCTGGTATGGGAATGTATCCAAAACCAGTGGTTTTGGTCTTCATTTGGGCCACTTCTTTTTGTAGCACCACCAAAGAACTGTCCGCTTGGAGAATTGCCACTTGCCCATTGTACTCTGGCTCCTTCACGTTCTGTGCAGAAGCACTGCTGGAGATGATGAACATCATCATTGCTACCATTGTTTTCTTCATAATCTTTTTCATTTTTGTCTATTAATACTCTAATTCTATTATTTAATCATTAAAATGTCACTTAAAATCTTGTGCTGAGGAAATTATTTTTGTACTTTTGCATCCATTTTAGCAGCGATGGAAATTCCATTGCTTCTGGAAATATAATTCCTTTGGCAGCCCTCTGTTCTCACATGAGTTCGGAGGGCATTTCTTTAAAACCCATACTCAGCCTGAAGGGCCTTGTCCAAATCACACTGGTTGATGAGCTTGACAAAGTCTTTTCCTTGGGTATATCTATAACAGCCTTCAAGTTGGTGTCTCTTCAGCAAAAGTTCAACAACTCTTACATCTTCGCTGTTCAATGCGCCCAAGCAGCATCCCATTTTGACAAAACTGATGGCTTGAGCCTTGGAAATAGGAAATACATTGCCCTGCACCATCTGTACCATATAGGGTTTCCCCTTAGGATAGGCATTTGCGCTATGTGGCAAGATGCTCTCTTCCTTCCATATAATCTCCGTTGCTTTCATATTTTTCCACTCTAAATATCTGTACAAAGTTAATGGATTTCATCCGGGTATCCTCATTCTGCAGAATTAAAGCTCCAGTTTAACACTCTTGGAGGTTATATGCTGCATATATGCAAGAATAATCCTTTAAAGCGTATATCTATCCATTTTCAGTTTAGAAGTAAGTGAAAGGGAATGCAATCATCCACACACTCTCAAACTCCTCAAAAAAAGATTCTGGATTTCTGGTACATCAGCCCTTTTTATATGCTTCCTTTTCCAGTAAATCCGAACTTTTTTTTATGATATTCCGGCATGTCCGTTTACACCATAGCCTTTTTACGTGCTCTATCACAAGGCGGCTAATGCCTTAGAAAGCCAAGGAAGATGACATAAATCCTGCGGAATACCCAATCTTTGATTGTGGAAGGCTGCCGCAGGATTTCTGTTATCTAACTTACGGTGGTACTTGGCATCTAAGCTAGCTGCCTTACCTTTGCTACGTAAAAAGCTAAAGAGGTAAAGACTTGCTTTTAAAGAGCATAAAAAGGTGAGGATTGCCCACTGGAGAAAGAATGACAACTTAGATGTCATCTCAAAGTTTTTCTAATTGAAGCACTTTCTTCGGATTTCCACCAATATATCTAAATATTTCTACCCTTTGAGAGGTATATGCCATAAAGTGTAAAACATGAATACCTGATGCTTCATCGTTGATACATAATTCTATCCTTTCGTACTTACAGGCCAAAATGATATTTCCCCATCTATCGGCAAGACCTTCCTTGCTGCCATTTGAGACTACGGATAAGCTGCTAACCTTCCTATGAATTCTAAAGGGACAGACTTTCCTTATTGAATAACTGTCCTTAAACTTGTCATATAGGTATGGCTTAAAGCCAAAAGATGACCAAAAAGCCAAGTCTTCAGAACTACATCCTAACTCGTATATGGTTTTGTCTTTGTGCTGTATTATTTTCTGCATAACTGTCTATCATTAGTTGTGAATCAAAGAGGTTTTGTTCGTGGCTCTTTATTAGATCCACTTTTCTTTTTCCATTTTGTGGGAGGAACAAGAGATTGTTCTTAAGCACTAGTACTTGAAAGTCGAACAAGTTGGCATGATGCTTATCCATGATTTTAGATAGGGTAATCCCATCCATCCAATGACTATTCTTGCTGTCCAGCATAGATAATACCTCATTTTCAAACCTGCTCATGTCCTTGTTTCGCCAGATTCCAAGAAGCCATTTGAGACTGATGCCTTTAATTAGGTCAAACATGACGCATCCGTAGCCATGTTTCTTGCAATATTCCATCAGACTATGCCATTTCTTTTGCACATCTTGCGTGGAGAACAACTTGTAAGACTGCAGCATGAGTATGACGATGCTCCCGTCTGCTAACTTCAGAAGATAATCTGGGGTAAATGTCAAGGTGAAGTCATCCTGATAAATAATTTCCATTGGACACTCCACAAAGTTCTCTATCCAAGCACATTCTTCTGAAAGCTGCAAGAACCTTTCTTGCTGTATATTATAGAACGGCACCATCCGTCCCACTTTCTTGGAATCGAATAAGCCGAACTCCATCCAATCCGTATCATTCTTTTTGTATACCGACGGATATAGATAGGTGATGTCGTATGACCACACTGAGCGAAATACTTCTCGCTCGTTTCTTGATAGGTGCTGGCATTTGCCAGGAAAGATGACAGACTCATATATTCTAAGCATGAGTTCTGCATTTCTGTTTTTGTTTGTCTTCATAACTCCAAAAATTTTCTTGGCTGCAAATTTAGGGCATTTCTATTTACGCACCAAATCCCATTAAAGTCCATTAACATTACCCTATACGGTAATAAAAACTTTCTGAAAGAAAGAAATAGATAAAGAAAATTATAATAAAAGAAAGAGAAAAGAAAGAAAAATAAGTCCAGTATTTTTACATATTTGCGTTAATTAACAACTCCAAAAGGATTTTGCCAAATATGCGATAACTTTGAAGAAAAAGAATCCCGAAATCCCAAAGACGATACGGAATCAAAGATTTTGGTTTCAGTAAGAAGGAAATAGTATAACTGGGAATGCCTGCAGGGATAAAAAAGCTGGGTGGGAATAGGCCAAGCAAGTATCAACAGTTTAAAAAGCCAGCGTGTTGTTCCTTCGTAAGTCGATAAAATCGGCCTGCGAAAGAACAATACCCTGGCTAACTGTTCATGCTTACTGGACTACGGTGTGGGCGAAGATTATAAAGAAGGAATGCCGAAAGATTTACAAAGGAAAGACAAAATGCTTAGAAAAGGGAAAGACTATTATATTATAAAAAGGTGGAATAGAGGGAAAATGAAGGTTGATGCTGTGAGCCAGTGCCCTTCTCGACGAATGGACATGCAGTAGTGTCAAACTGATTAAGTGGGAATCGCTTGCGTCCCACCTACTCAGTTTGTAAGCTACCGGATGTCGTTTCGTGGGCACCTTCCGACAGAGGGACTTTGCACTTACGTCATGCTCTGCTGACATAACTGCAAAGTCTATCAGGTGGAACTCCAGTAGCATCCTTCATGGTGTGGGGCGAAGCATTATTAAGGGAAAATCAGCCGATTATCACTATTAGAACAGCTCATTTTGGTTAAAATCCGCTTGTTTATACTATTTTTTTACTGCTACGCAAAAAGATTTCGCACTGTTTTTGTATCTTTGCACCTGAATTAGACAAATAAAAAGTAAAAATATAAAAATCCTATACGGAAATGAATTTAAATATGCACATAACATCACAATCATTCGTTCAGAGCTATCGACGCTTTGAGCGGAATAGTTATGTACATACATCAAGTACATCAGATACAGCCGGTATAGGATTCCCACATCATTATTCGCATAGTTATTTCTATCGGGCATCGTAGCAGCGTGCCCCACAGAGAACAAAGATAATATTGAAGAGTTGGAGTTTCCTTGCCGGGAGAATCCAACTTTTTCTTTTTAGCCAAATGCTTGGCTTCAGCTCTGACATGGCGAGAAAAAGCTGGATGAAATCCAACGTTTTCGTTAAGCCAAATGAGCAAGTAAAGCTTGCTTTTACTTTGCCATGGCGAGAAAAGGTGCGCGCAAGCGAACCATTTTTTTACGCTTAAAATGAAAGAACTATGCCAGCAAATAAGAATGCCTTAATAAGGTACAAAACTATAGACAACTGTTTAAGAAACAGATACAGAAGATGGACTCTCGATGATCTCGTGGAGGCATGTAGCGACGCTCTCTACGACATGGAAGGAATCACCAAAGGAGTATGCGCCAGAACTGTTCAGATGGACATACAGATTATGAGATCTGACAAACTGGGCTACAATGCTCCTATCGAGGTTTATGATAGAATATACTACAGATACGCTGATCCAGACTACTCTATCACTGAAATGCCTTTATCCATAGAGGACTGCAAGCTGATAAAGAAGGCTATCATTCTTCTTGAAAACAAGAAGGATAAGAACAACGAAGACACCATCCAGGTGCTCAACAAGGTACAGGACAGACTCAAATCTATTCTGAACTTTGTGTAAGGATAAGGGAGGAAATTATGAACGAACATCAACGAGACATCGTCTTACAAGAAAGTTGAAAGGCTTCTTTTCAAGCAAAACTGCCTGAAGAGAAGCCTTTCTTATGTAGAGCTTCAAGTAGGATTCTGACCTACGACCTGCTCATTACAAGTGAGCTGCACTACCACTGTGCTATTGAAGCATTTGGGAGTTTGATGGGGATCGAACCCACGACCACCAGAGCCACAACCTGGCACTCTACCAACTGAGCTACAAACTCCATATAAACTCCAGATGGATTTCTCTGAGAATCGCCATGCACTCGGCATAATCCAAGCAAGCTTGGCTTCTGCTCTCGCTTAAGGCGATTTCGAACCACCACCTCCAGAACCGAAATCTGGCATGCTACCAATTACACCATGGAGTTGTTTTTTAACTTGTCGCCCCAGAAGGAATCGAACCTTCGCTAACAGGACCAAAACCCGTTGTGCTACCATTATACCATAGGGCAAGTTTGCAGAGGCTAAAGGATTCGAACCTTTGAGACGTTGCCGCCTGCCGGTTTTCAAGACCGGTGCAATAGACCAACTCTGCCAAACCTCCAATATTGTGACTCGTGAGAGACTCGAACTCCCGACACCGACGTTCGTAGCGTCGTGCTCTGATCCAACTGAGCTAACGAGCCAATGTGCGGAAGCAGATGGATTTCGCTGAGAATCGTCAGACACTCTGCATAATCCAAGCAAGCTTGGCTTCTGCGCTCGCTGAAGGCGATTTCGAACCTTCGGAACCTTTCGGTTCGGCACGTTAGCAGTGTGCTGGTTTAAGCCGCTCACCCATACTTCCTTGTTTTGACGATGCAAAGGTAGAAAGGGAGAGTGAAGTCTTTTTTCGTAGCACAAAAAAAGTTTCAAAAAAGTTAATTTGGGGAATGTAACTGTGTTTTGAAGTATGCTGTAAGTGAGATGATGTTGTTGAACTTCTTGAAATTAATCATAACGCTGAACTTTTCTTAAACGATATTGCAAATTTATGAAAAGCAAAGCATTTGCGATTTTCCGTTATACGTATAAAATATTGTTTCTATACCAACTGATATATCATTGCCATTAATTATTTGGATATTTCCTTATAGGAGAGTTATATCCATTGGTCTCATAGGTTCATTACATTATAAAAGTAACTAACTCTTTTGATATAGTACTACTTTCAGAGTAAACTAAATTAAATCAAATATCAGATTGTATCATACTATAGGTAGCCATGAGGACACGAAAACAACAGCAAAGAATACATCTTAGATATAAACTGCGCGCAGGCTCATTTCTTCCATCCAAAGAAATGAGCCTGCGCCGCCGTATTAACCACCCCCATCTTCCCCACCCTCCACCCATAATCAAATCCTTAGATACGCTGGAAAACCGCATCATAAACTGTATCTATTGTACCTGCAATGACATTGTCTGAAACATCAAATGGAAGCCAATCGGAATCTGTTATCCAGGTATTCTTCCCCTTATATAATAATGTGTTACCATCTAACTTGATAGCTGCAACCTGAACCTCTTCCACTGTGCTTTCACCGTAAAAGCACCTTACTATCCATCCAGTATCATAGGTATCCTCGTCTGTGGTTAAATCTATCTCCTTCACTTCCTTTTCTTTCATCAAGTCCTTGATGGCATTCTCAATTTCCTTGTGAAGTTCCATTCTCTTCTTGGTAAAATCTACGTATTTCATCTCATGAGTAATTTTGTGGAGAGGTGGTTAGCCTCTCCGTTACCTTTAATGTTTATGCTACTATTTTATATTCATTGAAGCAGATGTAATCATCCTCATTCACATGGTTCTCTTGCCATGTTTCTAACTGAGAAATGGTTAAGGAGTCTATTTCCAAACGATTGGCAATATATTGAAGTGCCTCTTCTGAAGTATTGAAATATTCCCATTCATCCACTCCATCAATGCAAGAATTAACCATATAGCGAAACTTGAAGTATTTGCCATTAATGTCATTGGTGGCATAAATCTCTTCACCTTCTTCCTCCACACAGAAATAGACGCTCATGTCTTGATAATGCTTTTCAAGGAAATGGCGGAAGTCCGTGGCTCCCCATGCCTCTTCTGCCTCGATGGATAAAAGCCCCTCTGAAATCTCACAAGTCTGGATGAAACCACGGAGATAATAATCCTTTGTTTCACCTCCCAAAGCCCAAACGATGTTACCTTCCCAATCTTTGGATGTCTGCTCATCAAACGGCTTTCTTCTTCCCTTGTCAAACTTAACGAAAAGGTCATAAATCTGCTGAAGGTCCTCTTGCTTACCCTCGATTCGATAGCTGTTACTTGACCAATTTGTCATATTCTTCCTGATTATCTATTTGTGAATAATACAACTCATGCTCTTCCAAATGCTCCATGATGGATGCCGCCAACTTGCAAGCCCACTCGTCTCTAAGGTCATAGTGACCTTTGTCATAACAGAAGGATAGCTTGTCAATAAACGCCATGACTACCTTGAATTTCTCATTCACGAGAAATCTGTGGTCATCAGCCAACTTTTCCCCTACTCGCTGAGCACTGCCCATCTTCCCATTGACGAATCGTGAGAACACGTCCGCAAACTCTTGGTCATTTTCAGAAATTAATCTTTCCATTTCTATAAAATTTAAAAGTTCAACAATAAAATATATTCTGGATTTCCTGCAATCACTGCCTTTTTAAGACTTTTGTTCTTGGAGAATCCGAGCTTTTTTTTAAAGATACATTCCGGCGTATCCTTTACCACTATGCCTTTTTTCGTGCTTTAAAAGACGGTTGCCAAATGATGACAGAAAACCAAGCAATGCCATTAAAAACTTTTGGAATACCCTATTGCAAGGCAATCGGGAAGGCTTCCAAATAGTTTTTTATGCCATAATCCCCTTTGGGGATGGTGTTTGGTGTCTGTCAAGGCATCCGTACCTTTGCAAAGAAAAAAGCAGGTGGCAAATGGGTATGCGACCCGGATAACAAGAAAAGAAGATTGAGGTGAACCATCCAAGAACAAAACGAGGAACTAGATAGGATAAAGTCTATCAAATCTGACAGTTTTTCTCCCATTACGTTCTTGGAGGTGATAAAAATCTCATAATGGTATCTTGATAATTTTAACACTTGTCAGACGTTTTTTGCCCCAAAACGTCCGATTTTAGTTAAAAATTGAGTTTTATTATGTTTTTGCTCGCTATGAGGGAAAAAAGCTATTCCTTTGCAGCCGTATTCAGGAATTTAACAATTTAAATTACAATGGGAACATTTGGCATATTTGCTATCGTAGCAACAATCATTTTATTGGGATATTACGTGGTGATCATTACTCTTGATTGTCATAAGGAATCCCGAAAAGAAAAGAAAGAAGATGTGGAAATCATCCATACTACGGAGCAGGAAGCTCCGGAAGCTTTGGAAGAAGAAAAGCCTGTGGATGTTGATGAGGATAGTTTCATGCATGGAACAAACACTTTGGATGAACAATCTCCAAGTCAAGAAAGCGATTCTCATTCAGAGGACACCTTTGCGCAAGCTTCGGTAGAAGAAATCAACAATCTCAAAGCCTCAGAACTTCATGAAAAGATAGAGAAGGCAAAAGAGGAAATGATAACATATAAGGCAGATGCTGAGAAAGAGTACTCTATTGAGGATTTTCAAATTGGTCATCAGCAATTTGATGAAACTTCTTCTGAAATCTTGGGTTCACTCAGTCAAATAAACGAGGGTTAAAAGTATGAAGGATAACTTTAGACTATTGACATTAGCCCTGCTCATGCTTCTATGCTCTCAGGTTGCGATGGCCAACTGTGGTACAACAGATTATAGCGGCAATACCGGAAGGCTATATGATATGGTCACCTATGTGCTGACCATGTGCTCCTACGTGGCTCAGCTCATGTATGCCATTGCCACCTTGCTGTCGCTCTATAGTGCTACAAACATCTACATTAAGATGCAAACTGGAGAGGAAGGATTCACCAAGAGCGTGATTATTCTGATAGGAAGTTTGATTTTCCTATGTGTTTCCACGGTGGTCTTCCCATCATTCTTCGGTTTCCATTATGGTGTAACCGATCATTTGTGGTAAGAATCAATTTTCATTTAAAAACAATATTAATCATTTAATTTTATCTAAGTAACAATTAGCAATGAACAAAGTAATCAGTAATTTGGCTTGCGGCGCAAAACGTTGCGCCACAGCCACTGTGAAAAAAGCCAAGTCTTTCGTTTCTAACCCACGCATGGGTATGTTGGTCATGATGCTCTTGGTGGTGTCTGTTTCCACTTTCGCACAGAATGTGGATGCCGGTCTTGCAGCCATCGAGACCTCTACAGATAGCTTGAAGAAGTATGTGCCTGTGGTCACCAATCTCTGCTATGCCATTGCTGGTATCGTAGCTATCATCGGTGCCATCTCCGTGTATGTGAAGATGAACAACGAGGAGCAGGATGTCAAGAAGAGCATCATGTTGATTGTAGGTGCTTGTATCTTCCTCATTGCCGCAGCTCAGAGCTTGCCTTTGTTCTTTGGTCTGTAATCATTAGTTTATGAATACAGCAGAACAGGAGAAATTCCCAGACTTCCCTGTTTTCAAGGGGCTTCAAAAGCCTCTTGAATTCATGGGACTGAAGGGAAGATACATCTATTGGGCCGCAGGAGCCGTGGGAGGAGGGCTGCTATCCTTTCTTGCAGGCTATATTGTTTTTGGCTTTTTGGTGGGACTCATTCTCCTTACCACGATGGTAGGTGTGGGTGGAACCATGATTTTCATCAAGCAGCATAAGGGACTCCATACCAAAAAGACGCCAAAGGGCATTTTTATCTTTGCCCATTCATATAAATATTAAATTTAAACTTCAAATAAAATAACTAACAATGGTTGCAATCGCAGTGATAACAATCCTCGTGGCTATCTCCATAGGTATGGTTATTTCCATTTATGCCTTTGGTACTGGAGGTAAAAGAGCCAAGATATTTGAGGACATTTATTTCAGCGTGGAGGATACAAATAATATGGGAATTGTCTATACAAAGGGAGGAGACTATTCTGCTATTTTGAAAATGACGAATCCCGTAAGAAAGTATTCTGCCGAGAAGAGCAGCTATTATGATTTCACAACTTTGTTTGCCTCTATTCTGCAAATGTTGGGTGAAGGCTATGCCCTTCATAAGCAAGATATATTTGTTCGCAAGCGCTTTGACATGAAAAAAATATCATCCTTGGAGGATAGAGATCCATCGAAAAGATTCCTTTCTGATTCTTATTTCCGTTTCTTCAATGGACGCACTTATACGGAACATTTCACTTATCTCATTGTTTCCCAAAAAGGTAAGAATGGTAGTATTCATAGCTATGATAGTGCAAAATGGAAGGATTTCTTGGTCAAGCTCCAGAAAGTTGCGGACCGTTTAACAGGTTACAATGTGGAATGCAGTTTCCTTAGCGCAGAAGATTGCAGGGAATTTACCGAGCGCTTTTTTGCCATGGACTTCAAGCATGAGACGGTAGCCATGAGTAACTTTAAGGTTACCAACGAGGAAATAGGTATGGGAAACGAGCATGTCAAGGTCTATAGTCTTTTGGATGTGGACCAAGCTGGACTTCCTGGCACGATTCGTCCTTTCTCTGAGAATCAAGTGGGCAATGCGTCTTTCTCAGAAGACTTACTATCTAACATAGATAGCCTTGGTGATGTAGATACCTTGGTATATAATCAGGTCATCTTTCTTCCTAACCCAAAAAAGGAGATGATGAAACTGGACAAGAAAAAGAACAGACATGCTTCCATCCCTAATCCTAACAATCAGATTGCCGTTGAGGACATCAATAAGGTGCAATCTGAAATTGCCCGCAACGGCAAGATGCTTGTATATGCCCACTATAATATGGTCATCAAACTGGATGGAGGTAAGGATTTCCAAAAGACTACAAATGCCTTGGAGAATCTCTTTTCCAAGCACAACATACACATTTCCAAGAGAGCCTATAACCAGCTAGAACTCTTCGTGGCAAGCTTTCCTGGGAATTGCTTCAAGCTGAATCCGGATTATGACAGGTTCCTCACCTTGTCCGAGCCAGCCTTATGTTTGATGTATAAGGAGCACCAGCAAAAAGGAGATGATTCACCCTTGAAATGCTACTATACTGACCGACAAGGAGTGCCATTGCCTATAGACACCACAGGAAAAGAAGGTAAGGTTAAATATACCAACAATGCCAATTTCTTCGTCCTTGGTCCCTCTGGAAGCGGCAAGAGTTTCTTTATGAACACCGTGATGAGACAGTATTTTGAGCAAGATACAGATATCGTAATTGTGGATACTGGAGATAGCTATGAGGGTATCTGTCATTACTTTGAGGGAACTTATATCTCTTACAGTAAGGAAAAACCTATTTCCATGAACCCTTTCAAAATTTCCAAGATAGAGTATGAGGAGAACTTTGGCGAGAAGAAGAATTTTCTCAAGAGCCTTATCTTCCAACTCTTCAAGGGCACAGATTATCCTACCAAGATAGAAGATACCATTATCAATCAGACTATTACGGAGTATTATGAGGAGTATTTCCATCCTTTTGAGCATTTCAATGCTATTGAAAGAAAGCAAATGAAGGAAATTCTCCTTCTTGAGGATAAGAAGAATGGAAAATATGACCAGTATGAAAGAGAGTTTGAAGAAAAGATGGAACAAACTCTGGAGCAGGATTCATCAATAGAACGCAATGAACGTTTGAAAAGTAAACTCCAAGCCCTAGTGGTTGACAGTGCTGCCACAGAGGGTGAAAAGGAAGCTGCACAAAAACAGCTCCAAAGACTCACTCCGGAGTTGGTGGAGAGAAACTACTTGCAGAGGATTGAGCGTAAGATTGATAAAATCGAACGGCAAAGAAAGAACTTAAAGGTTGCGGAGTTATCCTTCAACTCTTATTATGAGTTTGCCCTGGAGAGAATCCCTCAGCTCATCTTGCAGCAGAACATTGAGTTTCCCATCCACGACTTTGCGGCTATTCTGAAGCCTTATTATAAGGGTGGCGAGCAGGAGAACATTTTGAACAATGACTTGGACAGTACCCTTTTCGATGAAAAGTTCATAGTCTTCGAAATAGACAAGGTAAAGGATGATCCTGTGCTCTTTCCTATCATTGTCCTCATCATCATGGATGTCTTTACGCAGAAAATGCGTATTAAAAAAGGTCGAAAATGCCTAGTTATCGAGGAAGCATGGAAGGCCATCGCCACTCCAGTCATGGCCAATTACATCAAGTATCTCTATAAGACTGCCAGAAAGCATTGGGCGATGGTAGGTGTTGTTACCCAGGAAATCCAGGATATTACTTCCTCTCCTATTGTTAAGGAAGCAATCGTGAATAATTCAGATGTGTTCATGCTTTTGGACCAGAGCAGGTTCAAGGACAAGTTCTCGGAGATCAAGGCTGCCTTGGCGCTGACAGATAATGACTGTCAGAAGATATTTACCATCAATGCCCTGGACAATAAGGACAATCGCTCTCCTTTCATGGAGGTTTTCATCAAGCGCGGTTTGGTGGGTGATGTCTTTGGCGTGGAGGAACCACCGGAGTGCTACATGGCGTATACCACTGAAAAGCAAGAGAAGGAAGCTCTAAAGCTATATAAAAAAATGCTTCGTTCGAACTATCAGGTAGCACTTGAGACTTACGTCAGAGACTGGAAACTCAGTGGCATAAAGAAGCCACTGGAGTTTGCCCAACTTGTTCTCAAGGAACAAAATGTATTCAATTTTAAAGACAAGAAAAATCATGATGCGTAAAATCATAGCATTCGTTTGTTTTGCCATATTTTTGTTCTCTCGGGCGCAGGCCTTGAGCTGGCACGCAGTCAACGTGGATTATACCACTGCGGCAGCCATGTCGGCAGCCTACGCTACGGAAGCCTTGGAGGAGAGCAACACAGCTACACATATCAGTAAAATACTGGAGCATTACAAAACGGCAGGTATCGCATCTGCCGGCATTTTCCTGAGCAAGAAGAAAGAGAGAGAGGCCCGCCGGAATCCAGGCTTGTTTGCCACGGAGGAAAATTACTATTACCATAGAATATTCAGATTGGTAAAGGATGGCATCATGCCTAAGTTCATCACAGTGGCTGGCAAAATGATCAAGCAGCCAGAGAATGCACTCTATTGGGGACCTTATCTGTATAAGACCACCAATAATGTCGAAAACCTCTGCAAACAGTTTGAGTGCGTGGTCACCAATGGCAAGTTCTCCTTCAAGGATATCCAATTCTTGCTAATCAATGAGAAGCTTCAAAAGTTATTCGACTTGGCGCAGCTTGCTGATGTGGACTGGAAGAGTCTTTTTTCTAAGCTTGGAGAGTTTGGCAAGGGAATTTCCCAGGATGACATCGCTGATGATTTCAAGCATTTGGGCAGCGTGATTGCGCAAGCAGGTAAGGTGGCCTTTGATCATAATCTGGAGGATGTCACCAAAATTGGAGGTATCTTTAAGGCCAAGCCCAGGGAGATAGCCAGACTCTATGAGAGTTTCAGGGATAAGTACAAATCCTTCAAGAATGCTACTAATGTCAAGGAGATTCTTTATACCGTGATTGGTGAAGGAGATGAAGCCGCAGTGGATAAATTATTCCAAATCAGTGATTATAATATTTCTGGTTATATTTCCTCCTATCTCAACGAAATGCAAGGACAGTATTATACCCAACGTTGGTATATCTATCAGCAAGATGCTGGAAGCAGAGTACTTTGCGATTATAATCCTGCCGGATATAACAATTGGGGAGACGCAGGATGGAATCTTGATTGGTTTGTCCATTCCAGTGGGAAAAAACGACAGAACTATTCTGTAATACCTTGCTACAAGTATCTTACTGAAGCGGAAGATACCGACCTCAAGGACAAACTTTTCCAAAGATGTGAGTGGAATGAGGCTAAATGTAATGAGTATAATATCCAAAACCCTGGTCATGACTGCACCATTACCTATGTTAAGAGACATGAGGACAGAAACCGCCACTATAGAGGAGGCTTGTTCAGCCATTCTTATGATGAACGCTATTGTTTCCATTCTTACCGTGTTAAGGTGAGAGACCAATGGGATATCAGGGAAGATGTTTATGAGGAAATATTTGACTCACAGACCATGGACAAGACCACCTTCATGAAGAGAATGCAGGCAAGGCTTCAGGGTGTTATCGATGAGCATGAAAAGTTTCTTGGCGAACACCCTACTATCTCTTTCAAGCTAGGCAGTGACAATCCACGCTACTATACTATGGCCGATGAAAGGAAGATGCAAGGCTGCTCTTCTGTGAGTTTCCTTGCAGCCTGTGAGGATGGAGCCTCCTTGGGAGAAGGAAGTTTCAATTGGAAAGAAAATGGTAATCAAGGTGGCTCCTTGGAATGGCCAAAGTCCAAGGACTTTGCCATGGAAGCAACGCCCAACTTGGCGGATGATTCCTCTAAGGCACTCATTGAAAAACAAAATAAGCTCAATCAGCAAATAGCGAATTTGAAAGCTGAAATCAAGGAGAATGATACAAAGCAGAAAAATCTCCTTTCCAGGATCCAACAGGCCAAGTTTAGCAAGAATTATCCGCTGGCCAATAAGTTGGATGATGAGTATAATGCTCTTTCCAATGAGAACGCCCTGCTTAAACAGGACTTGCAACAGAAAGAACGCATGCTTTCTGAGCTCAATCTGGCTTTGGATGATTATTACAAGGACTTGGGCGACAATCTTTCTGGTTCCTATCGCATCCCATCCAACATGGCAAGCCTCGCTTCCATGTACCACTTGCAGTGGGCGGATGAAGGAGAATGGATTCAGGGGAGCGATGAATATGTATTCGTAAGACACGCTTACTGTCCGGATGCCAAAAGTCAAGTCACTTACACAGCTACGTTGAAGCTTTCTCGTAAGCCTCGTTATGTCTTGGGCATCCGCATCCATAGAGCAATCTTGTCCGTGGATTTCAAGCTAACCTCTAGTAGCAGCTCTGAAAATGTATTGGAGGTCATGCAGTTTGACATGAACAAGAGTGAGAAGGAACGGGCTGATGAAGTCAACGAGAGAATGCGCAAGTGGATGGATGACATGCCGAACTGTAGCATTTCCATGAGATACAACTATCAAAGCCAGACAAAAGATGATGAGGATGATGAAGATGGGATTCATCTGCTCTTGGCCAGTGACCGTTTGCAGGTGGCTCGCTATGTGGAGCAAGAACTGACCCGCATCTATGCTCAGTTGGTTCTCATAGAAAAGGTGATGACACAAAGGGAATGTGTTCTGGATTTTCTCAAGCGACAAATATTCGATGTGGTTTCCAGAAGATTGAGGAACACGATTGCATCCTATGCTCTTCAAAGATGGGAAGAAGCCAGTCTTCGGGCCATGAAGAAGTGCTCTCCCCTGGAAACGGAACAAAAGCCAACCAGTCAGAAACAAAGTAAACAATAAGTATCAAGTATGAAATACTCCATCATAAAAACAAGAGTCAACCCTCTGACACTCTTGCTTCTACTCTTATTGCCTTCTCATGTTTGGGCACAGGATGACGTTGGCAGCTTGGAGGCAATGATTAAAAACCACAAGACGGTAAGAACCGTATTGGAAGTAAGAGCCATCTCTGAACTAGGCGCATATACCTATCATAAGAAAACCTCCAAAAAAATAACGGACTATAGGGAGATAGAACAAAAGCTCGATCAATATAAACGTTGCTTTGAAATTGTGGACTTGATTCTCAAGGGAACTGCCACGGCCTTTCATGGGGTAAATACCTATGAGAGCATCAAGCATAATATCACTGGATATTGGAAGCTCATAGATACATACAATGAGAAAATCCTCTCCCATGGTGCCATCTGGTCATCTGATACGTTGATTGTCAACACCAGCAAAAGAGCCGTCAAGGAGGTTGAGAAGTCCGTTTTAAATCTCTATAAGTCATACTTGGATTTATCTTTGATTATTTCAGGTGAGTCAGAGTGTACTACAGCCAACTTGATGGTTATTCTTAATTCAATCAACGAGAGTATGGATCATATTGACTATACCATCTATCATGCCTATTTGGACATTCATACCTATATGACCATCAGGCTTGGGTACTGGAAAAAGGAGATATTCATGGCTCGTACCATCAAAGAGATCGTCAAGGACTCCTATACCAGATGGTTGGCTGCTGGTGATGAAGCTTATAACTGCTTGCAAGACAAGAAGTCTGTTACCCATGCTCCCCTGGGTGGCGGCAGTTTGATTGGAGGAAGAAAAGAAGATTAAACTTTAAAAAAGCAATTAAAAGATATGAAACGTAAATTCAAACAGTTGATTTTAGGTTTGCTGTGCGCAATGAGCCTACATGCCGGTGCTCAGGAAGTGACCTATGTCCATGAACGTGACATCATGAACCAGTTCACTACCATGGAGACAGGTGCAGGAAGCCTATCCCCTGCCTGGTATTATAACACATTTCATAAAAAATACCAAAAAGATGCCAATGCAAGGAATAAATTGCTCTACCGCACGGAGGTCATGGGCTACACGACCCTGGAGCAAGACTTGGCAGAGAAAGTGGATTCTGATTACACCAAGCGAGCGAAGGTGGAAGCTATCAACATTGTTTCAAGGTCAAGTGCCAGTGACCTTTCATGGGTACTGGAGAAAAGCAAACTCGATGGTAAGATGGAGATCTTTAACAAGAACATCAACAATATTGTATCTTATGGTGGTTCCCCCAATGACTACCAATCTTGGAGAAATCTCTACAATTGTTTTGAGACCGCCATCAAGATTACCCATGAGTCCTATCAGGACTTGGGTAAGAGGAAGAAGGAGTACCTGGCCATCTATCAGGATGTGGTCAAAAGAAATCTGACTCTCGTCAAACAATTGCTTTATTGGAATTCCTTGAAAAAGAGTAAAAAAATATCAGAGCAAGCCGTCACCCCGGAGCGACTTTCTTCCAATGTTGTCATCGCCAAGGATGCTTATAAACGCTGGCAAGCGGCCATGGCGGTGGATGGCTTTGCTAAGGAAAAACCCTAGAACTTTAAAAAATAGAAAAATATCATTATGGCATTTACATCATTATTCTTAGATACTTCTGTAGGTAGCACTATGACGGGAATGGGCGATTATATCTCGGACCTTTCAAAAACCATAGGCGTGGATTTATTCGAGGAAGATATAGACAACGTTGTATTTCAGACCAACGAGTTCCTTTGTAACGCTGATTTCATTGGTTCCCAAGGTCCGTTTTGGTGGATTTTGCAGATGTGCATGGCTCTTGGAGCACTTTTCTCCATTCTTGTGGCTGGTGGCATGTGTTACAAGATGCTTGTCAAAGGGGAACCCATTGACGTGATCAAAATCATGAAAGTGATGGGTATCGCACTGGTTATGTGCTTCTGGTATCCTTCTTCTACCAACAATAATGGCAGCATCTTGGATGCTCTCGCATTTATACCTAACTGCATAGGTTCCTATACACATGATCTATATGAGGCGGAGGCCATACAGGTGAGTGAGAAATATAATGAGTTGATGCCGCTGGTACAGAAACGTGACTCACTCTATCGAAAAATAGCACCCAAGCAAGAGGTTGCCAAGGAATTGATTCTAAGTGAAATTGTTCAAGATGCCTCCATGCAAGTGGAAGACATCGAGAGTAAGCAAGAAGGAGAAGCCATGGTGCAGGAGGCCGCTGACCGTTCCGCTTTTGCAGGTCTTATCATAGGACTGGATAAGATTGTGATGTTCTTTGCTCTCGTCATTTATCGTGTAGGATGGTGGAGTACCATCTTCTGTCAGCAGATATTGTTGGGTATGCTCACTATCTTTGGCCCTATCCAATGGGCTTTTTCTGTCCTTCCAAAATGGGAGGGAGCCTGGGCGAAGTGGCTTACTAGGTATTTGACGGTTCATTTCTATGGTGCCATGCTTTACTTCGTAGGTTTCTATGTGCTTCTGCTTTTTGACATTGTCATCAGTGTCCAGGTGGAGAACTTAACCGTGATAACAGCTGGTAAGGGTGAGATGACAGGCTACATTCATAATGCCTTTATGACTTGTGGCTATTTGCTCGTGGCTTCCATCGTCTCGCTGAAGTGCTTGAACCTGGTTCCAGACCTGGCAGCTTGGATGATTCCTGAAGGTGACACAGCCTTCAGTACCAGAAATTTCGGTGAGGGTGTGGCTGCGTCGGCCAAGCAAAGTGCCATGAGCCTATTGCCAAAGGGATAAATTTGATTAATAACGAAAATACTATTATGGCAGTATTAAAAAACGTAGAAAACAAAATTAAGATGGTGATGATCATCAGCAGCCTTTTTCTCATGGGCTGTATCGTCATCAGCTTGGGCAGCATCATCATAGCCAGAGGCATGGTCAGCGATGCCCATAAAAAAGTATATGTGCTGGATGGAAATGTACCAGTGTTGGTTAGACAAACATCCATGGAAGAGACCTTTGAAGTGGAAGCCAAGAGTGATATTGAGATGTTCCATCATTTATTCTTTACGCTCGCTCCTGACGATAAGTACATTCGATACACCATGGAGAAAGCCATGTATCTCATTGACGAAACAGGCTTGGCACAATATAATGCGCTCAAGGAAAAGGGATTCTACAATAATCTCATTGGTACATCCACCATCTGCAGTATTTTCTGTGACAGCATCAAACTCAACAAGGACTCACTTTCATTCACCTACTATGGCAGGCAGAGAATAGAGCGAAGAACCAATATCCTGATGCGTCAGATTGTGACTGCTGGAAGCTTGAAGAAAGTCCCCCGAACGGAGAATAATCCTCATGGCATTTTGATTACCAACTGGAGAACGCTTCTGAACAAGGACTTGGAAGAGAAAAAGAAAACGGAATACTAACATATAAATGAAAAATATATGAGCTTAAAGAGAATGGTCTTGGGCGAGCAAATGCCCAGCAAGGACGATCCAAAATATAAGGAACGTTACGAAAAGGAAAAACTGGCAGGTATGAAATTCGCTGAGAAATCCGGAATCAATTTCTTGGCAGCTCGCCTACAGATGATGGCTAATAAACATCGCATAGGATTTCTTGTTACCGTATTTACCATAGTCATTGGATGTTTTACCATCAATGTGGTGAATCTGGTCAAGTCTTACAAGCAACGAAGTCATGAACGAATAACGGCCGTAGAAAAGGTAGATTCAGCCTTGCATAAGCCACAGCATAACAATTAACAAGCATTGCAATGATGAAAGTTAAGAATATAAACTTTAAGGAAGGAAAGTATTGGATGCCCCTTCTTGTTTACGTACTTTCTCTCTTCGTGGGATATTTCGTAATCGATACCTTCAACTTGGATATTAAGGATACAGGCAATGCCAATCTCAAGACCACGGACTATCTGTCCAGTGCGCTTCCAGATGCCAAGACAGACTCACTGCTTGGTAGCAAGATGGATAACACGGAGCGACAGTATGGTAAGATAACAGACCTTTCTGGTATTGAGAGTGTTGAAAACGACCGTGATTCCGTCAATAAGAAGGAAAACTATGAGAGTCAATATAACGAGAAGGAGGCTGAACTTATCAAGCAACAGCAGGCAGAACAGGAAGAACTGAAGAAACTTCGTGCCATGCAGAATAAGGTTCGTCAAAATGCAAGCCGAAATTCGTCACCTTCTAACGAGTTTGTTGCTCCTGTAAGTGATTCTGAAATCGCAAGGCTTCAGCGACAACGCAGGAACAGGGAATGGGAGGAAATGAATCGAAACCTAGCCGGATATACCAATTCAGAACTGGATGGACAGAACTATCCAAACCATGTCGCTGACAAATATGATAGAGAGACTTTCAAACGAGAGCAGGCGTATCAGACTGGAAAAAGCATGGATGCAAATCCACCATATCCAAAGAGCAAGGAAACAGATGAGGAGAAACCTCAAAAAGTTACTAAGAAGACCAAGGAGGTATCTGAGTATTTCAATACCTTGGGTATGGAAAAGGGAAAAACCAAGCTTATTTCCGCCATCATTGATGAAGATGTGAAAGCTGTGGATGGAAGTCGCGTCCGTCTTCGCCTGTTGGATGACATTGAAATAAGTAACCTTACGGTCAGGAAAGGAACCTATCTATATGCTCAAATGAGTGGCTTTGGCAAGCAACGGGTCAAGGGAAAGGTAGAAAACATCTTCTTCGAAGAAGAGATTCATAGGGTGAGCTTGAACATTTATGATACGGATGGATTGGAAGGACTTTATGTTCCACAAAGTAACTTCCGTGAAACAACCAAGGACATAGCCTCGTCTGCCACCCAGGGAAGTAATCTGACGGAATCCAGTACTGGAGGCGCTGGTATCAAGAGTTGGGCAAGCCAAGCTATGTCTAACGCTACCCAAAAGGCCATGAGTGCCCTGGGAAAGGGAATCAAGAAGAACCGAGTCCGTCTCAAGTATGGTACCAAGGTTTACTTGATAGACTCATCTCATAAATAATACGACAAAATTATAAATCAATTGAAATCAATTGCGACAAGATATTGATTCTGTCGCATATTATAAAGTAGAACAATATGAAAAAATTGAAGAATAAAGCATTGACGTTGCTGTTTGCATGCCTTTCGGTGGCTACGGCACAAGCACAGAAAACCAGTTATGACATGGAGCAAATTACAGTGAATGAGCATGTATCCACTATTATCACGGCCTCTGAGCCAATTCGCCTGGTGGACATCTCTACAGACTCCATTGTGGGTGATAAGCCTCTGGAAAATGTCATACGCCTCAAGCCTACCTCAAGTTATCACAAAGATGGCGAGCTCATGGGGATTGTTACCATTATAACGGAACGCTACAGAGTTCAATACGCCCTTGTTTACACAAGTAAACTGCAAGAGGCTGTTACGGACAAAGAGGTAGAACTGATTGAGCGCAACGCCTTCCATAACCCTGAGGTCTCCATGTCCACAACTGATATGGTGTCTTATGCCATGAAGGTATGGAACTCACCAGCAAGATATAGAAGTACATTCACTAAACATAACAAGATGCTGATGCGCCTTAACAACATTTACGTGGTTGGCGAATATATCTTTGTTGATTTCTCGGTAGAAAATCAAACAAATCTTCCATTCGAGATTGACGAGCTGCGCTTTAAACTCATGGACAAGAAGCAGCAGAAGGCCACTAATGTCCAAACATTGGAGTTAAAGCCTGCGCTGCTTCTAGACAGAAGTTGCAATTTCAAGAAAGGGTATCGTAATATTGCTGTATTGAAGAAGATGACCTTTCCCAACGACAAGGTATTGAGCATCTCTCTGAGTGAAAAGCAAATTAGCGGCAGAAATATATCCATCAATCTGGATTATGAGGATTTGCTTGCTGCGGATTCCTTCGACTCCATTCTATTAAGAGAACAATAAAGTAACTGTAGCACATGGACAAAATAATCACGAAATTCAAAAAAGCAGTGCTTATGTCCTTTATGGTCATAGGTATTCCTACCAGTATGGTGGCACAAAGTCATGGAAGCCACCTTCAAGTTTCCTTGGGTGTCTTATATCCAAAGACCATGGAAGCTACTCTGGCCTATGAGAAGGAAGGTGACTATCATCATGCCTGGGAGTACTTTGGTAGTTACTCCATTCAATATGCAGATGACCCGGAAGCTGGACACATTACTCCGAAATCATTTTGGCATAATTATAACACCTGGATGATTGGCGTTGCTTATAAACCCTGTGTAACAAGAGGCCGGAACCATCACGGTAGCTTAAGAATCGGTGCCAGTGCTGGTAGTGATTTTGAGAAAGCTATAGGTGCTGCTCATTTGGGGTATGAACATACTTATAACCTATATGATGGTTGGAGTGTATTCTTTGCCATCAAGGAAGACATTACCATTAGAGCTAAAGATCAGTTCAGGACTGGTGTTTCACTGGGAGTTAAGATTCCATTATAATTAAAAGACAATGAGAAGAACATATTTTTCTATTTTTTGCGGGCTGTTTGCTATCATTTTACAAAGTCTGTTGGTCTCGTGTGATGAGCATGAGCCAACAGACCAGCAATTACATGTTGGCTATGTTCTGTGTGATGACCACAGCTGTATGGATACTCAAACTTATTTCAGTCAATCCACCAAGAAAGCGGTGGGTGTCATTTTTGCCGAGGCCACGGATGAGCATCCTGCCCTTGCGGTAATGCTCCAAGAAACCCGGGGGGCTTTTTGTGACTCTCTGGGATTGGAGAATGGCACAAGTCAGGATATTTCCGCTTTCGATGGCCATACCAATACCATCGCCATGTTCCAAAGCAAGTTAAAAAAAACAGGTAAGGGCTGCCCAATTGCAGAAACCATGTTTCATTTTCACAGCGGAGGGCAAAGTGACTATATACCTAGCGTGGCAGAACAACGCCTATTGGTAAAAAGTGCAGCTTATATCAATGGTATCATTGAGAAACTGGGTGGAATCCCCATTGATAAAACAGATGATACTTGGTACTGGACCTCTACAGAGGTCAAGGAGAATCCAGGCTATCAGGCATGGTTATGCTCCACTACCGGTGGAGGTATTATAGAGACACCAAAGACCGAGATTCATAAAGCTCGTGCCATTGTTAGAATCAATTATCCAGTTCATTAACTTCACAATACATCATTATGGCATTTTGGAAAGAATTGGGCGTGGCAGCCTTGGAAAAAGGCAAGAGTTTCTTCCGTGGAGGAAAACAAGCCCTACATGCCACAAAAGAGACAGAAACCATCGTCAAGGGTGCCAAGGTCAGTCCTTTGGGTGCTGAAAAAGGTAAGGCAGCCCTATCACCTATCTCAAAGGAGAGATCATTGCCGAAGTTTAACTTCATTCCTTCCTTCAATGGTAGGTTAAATTTTTCCATGAAGGATACTTGGAATAATTTGTGGAAAAGAACCCCAAAGGAAGTTCCTATGACAGTGCAAAAAGCAACTCCTACCCTCTCCTTTACGGATAGAATGAAGAATTGGTTTCATAGATTTTCTCCAAAACCTTCTGCAACGGAGCAGATTTCACAAGTGATGCCTTCGATGAAACCCGCAAGAAACCCCATCTTTAAAGACAGCGGTTATCTTTCTTGGGAGAATTCATTGCCAAAGGCATCTTTTAAACCGAATTTCAACCCTATAGCTAAGGCAAAAGAAGCTATCAGGGGAAAGAAGGATGTAGCTGAAGAAACGATCAAAGCAGAAAAGAAAGTTGCTGAGGAAATGAAATCCAGCACAAAACAAGCAACTAAGGAAGCTCCGAAGACAACCGAAAAGGCAGCTGAGAAAGTAAAGAACGCCAAGGAGGCTGAAAAAGAAACTGCCAAGGAAGCCGCCAAGAAAGAAAGTACCTTAAAGAAGACAGCAAGATTCTATGCAAAGAACCCAAAAACATTGGGATGGCACTCAGCTTTCGCTCTTGGAGCATATGGCATCGCTTCAGGAGATGGCTTCCTGAAACCTCTTTTATATGTATTGGGTGGAAGTAACGCCTCAGAGAATGGACTTGGTGGTATGGTAGGACAAGCTGTAGCTGGTAATAATGCCCCAGACATATATAATAAGGTAACCGATGCTGCAGGAGCAGTAGTGGATGAAGGTGTGAACCTTTATCAGACAGGAAAAGGAACCGTGGCTGGTGTAGCTGACGAAGGTGCTAATTTGTATCAAATAGGAAAAGACTATGTTGGTAATGGCATGGTCGAGAATGACCAAGGTGGCTATTCGGATCCAAGTACACAATCTTACCCAAACCCCTACCAGAATCCTTATCAAGTGAGCAATCCTTATCAGAATACCCCACAAGGTTATGGGCAGGATGGTATGCTGAATACGGTTATGAGCGGCATGAACCATGCCGTAAATGAAATAACAGGCGGCAGTGTCTCTAAGATGAACATCTTGAGTCTAGCCGTAGCTTCCTATATGATGTTTGGAAGATTTGGGTGGTTGGGCAAGGCTGCCAGCTTATTGCTGGGTGGTATGACTCTTAAGAATATCAACCACCGTCAGGCAGGCTATCAACAAATGCCTATCCAACAACCCCCAAGCCAAGGCTATCAGCAAGCTTCACCACCTAATGGCTATTTGCAGTCTGCAGTTAGCATCCCGTCCTCGAGTGTGGCACAAGACGCAGAAGAGAATATCGTTCAACGCCCAAGAGGTATGGGGCTTTAGTCAATGAATAATAATTTAATTTAGAGAACAATGAAAAAGAATTATCAAGATATGCTCCTGGAGTCAGGAAGTGGATTTATGATGCCCTTCGCTCTGGGCGACGATGAAGAATTGCAGACCACGCTGGGATATGGTGAGCAAAGACATCCATCCAATGGAAATCAGTTCCACCACCAAGGGGTGGATTTACTAACGAATGGTAAAAGTCTTTATGCCATTGCCACTGGTACGATTATCGGTGCTGGACATGATTCCATCCATGGAAACTATATTGTTGCCAAATACGGAAAGTATGAGGTAAAGTATGGTCATGTTGAAGAAGCTTACTGTCCTTATGGAACAAGCATCAGAGCAGGTCAGGAAGTGGGGAAAAGCGGCAAGTTCCTTCATCTGGAAGTACGATTTGATGGAGTGAGCATTGACCCGATGGAGTTCTTGGGTATGATTTGGGCTAACATTCAACAGCTGGCAGCGATGGGCATTAGCAATATGCCTAAGCCAGAGAAACTGGGAAACCAAGAGGTCAAGACAAACTATGACAAGGAGCAGGATGAAATTCTCATGATGATGTTGCGATGGCTGCCGAGCTATATGAATGAGCTTCGTACTGGCAGCTATCAGCCACCAGAGAGAATGCAGACGCACCTGCGCCATATTTTCTCAGAGGCAGCCAACAGAAATTATCTCTTTGAGAAGATGCCCAATATGGGGAATCCTCTAGGATTATCAGAGAGGAGCGTCCCTCTTGCCGAGAAAGTACAAAATCTTTTGATTGAGGATTTCTTGAGCTATGTGATGCTTCGACACGATGCATACCCTGCTTCCTGGACAGAAACTCAAAAAAAAAACTTTCTGATCAAGTTGCCTCAGACGGCTTAGTGATTGACCCGCTTTCAGATTTGGCTATAGATGTAGAGAGCTTTGATATCAAGCATGAAGCCTACGTCTATTTTGACTCATCTGGTAGAAGATGCTGGACCAAAGCCTGGTTCAATGGAAGGGAAAAGGGTGAGAAAGCAATTGAGATTACGCGAATGCTGGCCATCAAGTTCATCAATGACGAGATTTCGCAAAATGACTGGCTTACCCGATTCTATCCTAAGCAAATGTCGGTCTATCATAAGGCCATTGAGCAGGCACGCCAACAATTACTATCATTTTAAACACCATTTTATATGGCAAAGGACTACGATTACAAGAATTTATCGGAGATTGACTATTGCATGCGCCAGTACTTTAGCAAGTACTTGGCGCCTACGCTTATCAAGGAAACCCGACAGCTTAAGCATAATCAGATTAAGGAATTTACTGAGCAACTTCAAAAGAATGCCTCACCCTTTGTTCCTGTGAATGTACAACTTCAAAATACGGACCTGCAGCTTAAGGCTGCAGGTAAATGGTATAAGAAGTCTTCAGATGATGTGATTAAGTTTTGCAAGGATAGATGGGGAAAGGATACTAAGTTCGCCAAGGACTATCAAACTTTTCTCAACTCTTTCTATAGGGAGTTGGTCAGAATGCATGGAGGCAAGGAAAATGAAAAGCTGGCTGTATTTGCAGAAAAATATGTTGCCAATAGATTCCAAGGTCTTATCGTTGAACAACTGGCAAGGGAGCAAGTCCCCAAAAACAGTGCTGCCTATATCGCTAAGAGAGCCATGGAAGATAGCCTTTTGGGGTTATTGCCCAGTATTGGCCCTAAAAAAGGAGAATTGGATGATACCATTGAGAAAAAAGCGGATGATATCTATAGCCCCAACATCGCCGAAAAAGCAACTGCCATAGGGGGATCCATGATGATAGATGCTGGCTTGACAGGTGGATATGGCAGCGGTAGTTCACTTCTGGTGAAAGGTGCCACCAAAGCTGGCATCAACGTTACACCTAAAGCAGCAGCATTTTTAAACTCAGCTTGGAGTGGAGCCGTAATAGATGGCGGATTAAGGACGGGCTTTGCCATCCACCATGAAAATACATGGCAAAACGAGAAATATGCCAAAGAGGATTGTAAGAATTTGTTAGGTGATCAGGATGCTCAGAGGCACATCCAAGAAGGAAGTGATAGTATCAAGCGTGCCAATACTGTAGGGATATACAAGCTCAATGGTCAACTTGAAAGAAAGATCAAGACCTTTATCCCATCCTTCTCTGATAGAACCAAAAAGGACATGGATCATGTTTATAGCCAGCATAAGAATCAAACTGGCAAATTGCTAAACATGATAAGAACGAGTTTTTCAAAACAGGCTATTCCATTCGATGCTTCTAGCAAGGTTCCTCAATGGATGCTCAAGCTTGGGGCGAAAAGATGCCAGCAATGTGCGTCAGGCTTTTATTCCATTGCGATGGAAATGTCCAGAGAAAGTAAGGCATGGATAAGTATTGGAGGTAAAAGAATGACTCTCAAGCAAGTGAGCCAACGAGCCTATGACTATGCCGCGGCAGCGCAAGTTTGTGAGAAAAGGCAAGGTTCATATACAGCAAGGGCTAAAAAAAATGATAATAGAGATCCAAATATGGATAGTTTCAATCAGCAAAACAATATGCCAGGCCCAACTAGCACAAACAACTCTGGTTATACACCTTCCTTTTCAGCTGTGCGGAACTCGCCTTCCTCTCAAACTCCAAACACTCTTGATACTGGTAATGGTATTTTTAATGCCTTTCCAACGGAGTTGACAGAGGGCTGGGGAAATGCCTTGCAACATGCAGGCTTGTCTGACTTTAGTGATGTGACCAAGAATTTGGGTTATGTACTTGCCATGCTCCCTGACATGATTATTGGTATGTTCACGGGTAAGAATCCTAACCTGCAGTTAGAGGACAACTTATTACCTTTGGCTTCCATATTCGGTGCCTTGTTCATCAAGAATCCATTGCTCAAAATGCTTTTGTTGGGATTCGGCGGAACCAACTTGCTCAATAATGCAGGGCATGCAGCTCTTGGTCAGGCTAAAACAAGTAGCGAGCCAAGAAAAACATATAAGCAATATGAGGAAGAATCATTGAATCCTCGCATCACTTCACCAGTTATAAAGGGAGGATCAATGATAGCTAATATTGATGGTAAGCCCTGCGTCATTGGTATTTCTGAAAATGCCATTGATGCTTATGAAAAAGGCTATTTGCCTCTTTCAACCTTATCAAATGCCGTTCTCAAAAAATATGATGAGAACCTGGCTTTAGCTGAAAGAGAGTTTGACAGAACGCTCAACAAAGAAGAATCCAACACCAAGGTTATGGGTATTAGATAATCAAAATAAGAAGAGAGTCATAGGCTGTAATCAAGAAACCTATTGCCTCTCTTTTTTTCATACAACAATCAGACCGATGTGTTCGTTCTCATATTGACTCTTCTCTAAACTTCGCAATTTTCAACATCATTTTAAAAAGATTATACTAAGCGACATCATAGACATTGGAGCTGCCACAGTAATGATAACCTCTACTCTTTTTATCACTACGAGCAGCATATTCTCCCATTCAGACTTAGTACCAACACATAATTCCTATTCTTTTCAACACTCTGCACACCATAATCTGCAAATCATCAAAGGAAAATCATTTTTGACAGTCACTTGCATTTGGTGGTGAGCCGTGAATCAGATAGCCCCATGTCTCATAGCTGTTCTTCAACAATGGCTTGATGACATTTTTCCACATCGAGGATGTCACCCTCGAACTACTCCTTGACCAAGGCGTAAGGCTCGTCATTCAAATTTTTGTGTGGCTGCGTCTAGGCACTGATGTCCGTAGTGGCAAGAGAGAAAGACTCTACTGCGAGTTTCTGAGCAGATGCACCAAAACTTAGTAACAAGCTGAGTATAAGAATTTGTCTCTTCGTTTGTGTGTATTCATAAAGGCACTATTCAACATAACCTTTTCCAAAGCAGGTTTGACATGTATGATGAACATGAGAATGTGCTGGTCCAGTCGAACCACATTCCGCACAATAAGTGGAATTGTCCTCTCCAGTATAGTTTGGGGCATAAATAATTTCATCATTTCCCTGACCTGTACCATTGCAGTATGGGCAAGTACGACGTGTGGAAGTTGGCGTAGGTTCCTCGTAAGTACTTGATGAAGAAGACGGTACGGAGATAGGATTGATTTGCCCACCAGTAGAGCGAACATCATCATCTTCTTTCGTTTCATCACCATTCTCCTCTTCTGTTTTTCCAAAGTTTGCGCCATTAACCAACCTCTTATACCTCTCCTCTGTTAGCCATCCTAAGCCAAAGCATTTGTCACACTTCTCACTAATCAATCCAAACAAATGCCATGAAGAATATCCTGTTTGATCGCAATAAGGACATTCTTCACTTTTATTCCACATATCACCCAATGGGCGTAACTTATATGATGGTCTAGACACATATAATAAATAGCAGAAGAATGCTATTCCTGCATACAAAAGATACTTTATAAATTTGTTCATAATCATTATTTTGAATGTTATTACTGAACTCCCTTTTTAAAGTGGACCCATGAACGAATGTTTCTCACCCCAAAATAATGGGGTAAAAATAACAGCCTCTCAATAAAAAGTTATATCATTGTAATCGCTAAACAACAATAAAACAACGATTTAAAGAGTAACTGTTATGGATGCAAAATTAAGCAATTTATCTGAATCTCCAACATATTAAGTGTTAAAAGTTCTTTGAGAACGAATTTAATATCACTTTTTACCCGGTTTGGGCTTGTTCATCTGCTCTGCAGAATGTCCTTGGAGAAGCAAGCAGACATTCCTGCAGAATGTCACTTTGCTATATTTTGAGCATTAATAGTTTAAACTGTTTTTGTCTAACAAGAAGTCCTTTAGTTCGATTGTAAGGATGCCATCTTCATTTCTCTTGGGCTTGATGTCATCTTTCACAATGATTATTTTCTTGTAAGAGACCTTAATTCTCAATAGTGATGGCGATTCCTGCGCCTCTTTTTCTAATGTTGGCATGGCGAAAGCTGACTGGATGTAATATCGCTGACTTCCTTGATTCACCACAAAATCCACCTCCAACTGCTTCCTGATCAACTTGCCACTTTTCTACGGCAGAGTCTGGGGCTTGCACCCTTTCGCACGGTTTAGGTGGATTTGTTCATTGCGCCAATCAATGTCTCTAAGTTTGAGATTCGCAACCTCGCTGCATCTCATACCGTATATGGACAGCAGCAAAAATATCGCATAGTCTCGTTTCCCCACACCACTTGCGGTGCTTTTTTCCATAAGTTGGCTTCACATCATAAAAACTTATCCACAAAGGATTCTTTTGATTTCTACACAACATAGATTTTGACTACGCAAAGTTACTATATTATTTTAAACTGAGTCCACTTGAAAAGTCCCGAATCATATTTTTGTCTTTGTAACTTATTGACAATCAATAGCATGTTTTCGAAAAAAATGACTTTTTAAATGGGCTCAAGACTTAACTCTTTCTTTTGAATTTAGACGAAAGGAGTCATATAGAATGGTAGCAAAAGAGTGTTGCCATCCTTCTGCAAATCCTTGCCATAAAACAGGTATTTTTGCAAGACAACTTTCGAGAACTTCTCACTAAAGGCATCAAGTGAGGCATGCGACTTATACCCCGAAGATTTAACCTCTATCGGACAAATCTTGGAACCACGAGACACCAAAAAGTCTATCTCATAATTGTGAGTAGCATCCTTAGGCCAAGTGTAGTAAAAAAGTTCATTGCCAGAAGCCGTCAGCATCTGTGCCACTAAGTTCTCATATACATAACCTAAATTGGCACTCAACTTATCGCCTAGTAGCTTATCGTAGATGACATTATCTGTAGATTCCTTGTCCCAAAACGCCAGAGTTATAAAAAGGCCTGTGTCTGCACAGAAGAGCTTGAACTTATTGGTATCTTTATGAAGCGACATACCTACATTAGGCTCATTGGCATGATTGGCAAACAATACGGTCTTGCTATCCTCCATCTCTCGCAACAGCCCCTGCAGCTTGCCATCCTCCACATTTCCTAAGACAGAATATGGCTTATAACGATTGCTATTTTGAGACAACTGAGCAGGAATATCCTTAAACAATTGCTCTATTCTACGTGAAGGATCTATCTTTTGGAAATCATCGAGATACAGACGAATGATATCACGTTTCACGAGATCCACCATACTCAGATTATTCGACTCCAGATATTCGTTTACAGCTTGTGGCATCCCTCCTACAAGTGCATATAGCCGGAGTTCTCTCATCTTGTCTCTATGGGCTTGTCCGAGTGACAGGCGTTTGTCGAAGAACTGCTTTAGAAGAGGTATAGAAGCGTAATCACCCAATGCCCATCTGAACTCTTCATAATCCATAGGATACAAGGCAACCCGTTCTTCCTCACTGGGAATAGTGATGTTTTTTGTATTCTTAGTAATACTGATAAGCGAGCCCGTCTCAATGTAGTCATAACGCCCATCAGCCACCAAATACTTGATGGCTTGTCTTGCCTTAGGACAAGACTGAACTTCATCAAAGATGATGACAGAACGCCTATTGGTCAAGATGGTTTTATATATGGTTTGCAACTGAAGGAAGATAAAATCAATATCCATCAAATCATCAAACAAGGAAACAACTCGTTTTGATGCCTTATTGAAGTCTATAAGGATGTATGATTCATACTCTTTTTGTGCAAACTGCTCCACCAAAGTAGACTTACCTACACGGCGTGCCCCCTCTACAAGAATAGCAGTTTTACCATCCCTTGTAGCCTTCCATTGAAGCAATCTATCATACAATTTGCGCTTAAATATTCTATTCATATATTATTTTCTTTATTTTTTATATAAAAGTTACTGACTATTTGATACTTACGCAATGCAAAGATACGAATAATGTTGAAAATACGCAAATTTATTTCCATGAAATATACGAAAATACGCAAATTTATTTCCATGAAATATACGAAAATACGCAAATTTATATTGCAAAATCCTTTGAAAATACGCAAATCTGGATGTTTTTCTTGTAGCAGCTTCCCAAAGTGGACACAAAAAATGATTATTAATTATTTATATTTTTAAAAGTACACATATCTATCAAATTTCGTTCCTTTTCATTTGCAAATGTAGACAATCTCATCCATATTTGCAAGTTTTTCTTTATAAAAGTGAACATTATTCTTTATTTTTCTCATTTCCTGCCATTTTCTTCCGTTCTGTGACGAACCTCGGTGTTACATTAGCCTCTCGCATCCTATAGCCCAAGAACTTCTTGTAGGTTGGTTTTGCATCATACTTCTCTGTTTCTATGAACTGATGGTCAAAGTCAAAATCATACTCTTGACCGGATTTCAATTGACCAGTAGCAAGCAGGGCATTGACCAGTAAGCAGTTCATCTTGTCTGCAGTATTGAAATCATAGGATTTGCCAGAAGCAGACTTATAGGTGATGCTCTTAAAAGTCAGTTCTTCGATAGCACGTAATATGGTGTCTGCGCTGCAAGTGCGAAGAGTTGGATGAAGAGACAAATGTTTCATCAGGTGAGTTGTAACATCCTCAATACATGAGCCACCACAAAGATATACGCACATCAGAGAGCGTAGAATCTCGCTATATTGATAACCAAACATAGTGCATCTCAATCCCAAGGTGGAATCTATGGTTTGAGCTAAAAGAGCATCAAATTGCTCCATAATAGAAAATTCCTCCAAAAGGAGTGAGTTTCTCAGATTTTATTTGTATTTTTGTCATGTCATTCAGAGTTTTATTTGTTTTTATTTTGCAACACTAAGATAAGTGAAATTTCTTACATGACATAATCCTGAGCAACTTATTGTTGCTCAGGTGCTTATAAAAAATATTAAATTATAGTGATGCGGAAATAAGGTTGATAAATTTGCAGACATAATAGGCAAACGCTTTTTAGGTAAGAGTTAAAACTCCCTGTTTACAGGGCTTAGCAGAGTTCAATATCTGCAAAAGCTCTATTTTGTAGGGGTGGGAAACTTTAGTAAAATAACAATAAATGTCAGAGGTAGAATAGTCCAATATTTTTATTCAACTTACCTCATTAGTGTATGTGATTATCTTACTGGGTACTACCTACCACGACTTTTTAATAACAATTCATAGTCAATAGGTATATCATTACCTTTATTTTAATTCCTGCCCCAACAATAAGAAAAAACTATTCATAGTAAATATATATTTGTTTTCTTATGTTAAATATCACGTAGAGCTTTTTTAAATTAGTTTTTTTTTTTGTATATTTACAGAAATATTTATTGTTGAATTAAAAACATAAAATCTTATGGATACGAAATTACACTTGATTAATGAGGCAGGTCATAGAATAGAGCTTGAATGGAAAGATTTTTCTAAATCTGAGTTGTTGAAAAAAAGTATTCAAATTGTCATATAGACGTTGATTGGTATCTTAATAACGGCATAATTTAGAGCCATTTCCGTGAAATATAAACATTTTAAAAATATGCCTTACTTTTTAAAGTGGGCTCATTAATATACAAATTAAATATGAAACATAATAATTTTTTTCAGCATTGTGTTGTAGTTCTCGCCATTATGGCGTCACTTGCCAGCATGGATGTATTGGCACAGGATAACGAGGTGTCGCAGTACAAATATACTTATAATACGGCAAACAACCACAATGTCGTAGACCTTGGTCTCTCTGTATTGTGGGCAGACTGTAACGTGGGCGCCAGCTACCCCTCAGAGTTCGGTGGACTGTACGGATGGGCTGATGTTACAGGGAGCAAGACCACTCTTGATAACAACCTCTATCCCTCATACAACCCGCCAATGTCTATTTGCTCCAACGTGAAATATGATATTGCCAGCAAGAAATGGGGCGGAGCATGGAGAATGCCTACAAAAGACGAATTTAACGAACTCATTACAAAATGTACTTGGGAGTTAGATGTGCTAAACACCTCTGGAGGATATATCGTAACAGGACCTAACGGCAACAAGATTTTCCTTCCTTTGGCCGGCCAGCGTAAGGGAAATAAAAATATCGCGGAATATAACGGAATGTATTGGAGCGGCAACAGTTCGCTCAAGGCTTGTCATGGATACAAAAATGCAGCCTACTCCTTAGCCATGACGGGATATAAAGTCTCAATTGCTCTGACTCCCCGGTTTGTTGGACAGAGCGTAAGACCTGTATTGCCTAAGGCACATGTTTCAACTATAAAAAAACAGACGAGAACAAGATCATTAGAAGTCATCACCGACTGCCATACTACGACTGCAGATGAAGTTATCACCGACTGCCATACTACGACTGCAGATGAAGTCATCACCAACAGCCATACTACGACTACAGAAAAAGTCATCACCAACTGCCATTCTAAGGCTGACAAAGTAACCGGAAGAAGGAGTAAATCTAAAACATCTGTTCCCAACAGTAAAAAGAAGATTACGAACAATAATATAAATGAGGATGACATCATATATCCTATCCCTAGCGACTCAGTGCCAAACAGAACACATTACAATGGACCTTATGCTATAGACCTTGGATTGAGCGTGAAGTGGGCAGACCGCAACATTGATGCCGCAAACTCCTATATGTTCGGAAAATTATTTGCATGGGGCGATCCCATCGGCATAAATTTGGGCGAAAAAAACTATCTGAAACCAGATACCCCAACCGATATTTCCGGAACTAAACTGGATATTGCGCGTCGTGAATGGAAAGGAAAATGGCGGTTGCCTACGCTTGATGAGATGAAAGAGCTGATAGAAAAATGCAAATGGGAATGGACTGCCATAAGCGGCAATTACGGATATCGCGTAATCGGTCCTAACGGGAACCATATATTTTTGCCTGCCTCTGGATGTAAATTCACCTATAGTGAAGTTTTCAAGGAAAATGAAACGGGAATGTACTGGACATCCACACAGAAAGGGAAAGGCAAGATATGGTGTCTCATGTTCGCAAGCAAATTTTATGATATATATAATGGAAAATACAACGAAGGATACAGTATCAGACCCGTTTGGTAATAACAGACAATAACAGTTTATAATATATTGAACCCCTTTTTAAAAGGGGCTCATATAATGAAAATGAGCAGCCTAATTAGGCTGCTCATTTTTTTAGGTATTTGGGTCAACTCCGATGTTATTGCCTAATTATAAGAAATCATCAATTATCATTCCTTTTTAACACTTTTCAGACGATTTTTGCCGTAAAATGCCCGATTTAAGTTAAAAATAAAATTCAATTTTTCCAATAGCCTCTATCCTAATGGATTTCATTTACTTTGTACCCAAAAAGCTGTATAACTATCAATAATTCAATATGGATAACAAAGAAATCAACAAACAAGAGGAAACGGAAGGCACCCGAATCGACCGTGCCATCCAAAAGTTCGCCGACCTGATGATTCAGCGTTTGGAAAACAGCAAAAAAAAGGACTGGGAACAAGGATGGACAGAAGGTTCGCATGGCTTTGGTGGCCTTCCGCAGAACATCACTGGCAGAACTTATGTAGGTGGCAATGCCTTTTTGCTGCAGGTTCACACTTCCATGAGGGGTTTCCATGTTCCAGTCTACATGACGAGAACACAGATGAAGGAGAATGGTGTTCATATAAAAAAAGGTGAGCATTCTGTTCCTGTATTCAAGTGGGGACTCAATATCAAGGATGAAAATGGCAAGCGTTTGTCTGAGGATGCTTTTCGTGACTTATCCAAGGATGAGCAAAACAAATGTCAAGTACGTCCCTATTTGAAGGTTTTCAACGAATGGAACATAGACCAAACCACTTTTGAAGAGGATAATAACGAGAAATACCAAGCTATCCTCTCCCGATTCCAATTCCCGCCTATCAAGGATGATAAGGGTATGTATAAGAATGAAGCTCTTGATCGTATGTTTGACAAACAGGAATGGCTTTGTCCTATCCAAGTGGATCAAGAGGCAAAGGGAGCTGTTTACAATGCGAAGAAAGACGCTATTGTGGTGCCTATGAAGGCACAGTTCAACATTCACGATGAACTTGAGGAAATCTTCATGGATGGACAGGAGTATTATTCCTCTGCTATGCACGAAATGGCGCACTCCACGGGACATTCTAGTAGACTTGACCGTTTGCCAGAAGCTCAGTTCGGTTCGCAGGAATATGCTAAAGAAGAACTTGTGGCAGAGACTACTGCCTTTGTCATCGGCAATGCGATGGGATTTTCCAATAGAATCTCAGACAATAATGCAGCTTATGTAGATTGGTGGATACAAAAATTGCGTGAAGAGCCAAAGTATATCGTCACGGTCATGTCCGATGTCAACAAGGCTTCTCGAATGATTTTGGAAGAGATTGATAAGCAGAAGGTAAAGTTGGGTGAAAAGCCACTTATGGAAGGTAATCTCGATGGTATTGATGAACAGCTCAAGAATAAGGAACAGTTTGAGCAAATCAAACTTGACCAGATTTCTCAGGAAAAAGATGCCCCACAAGAAACACAAGTATCTTCGGTCAGTCCAGCTGAGAACCATTTTACGGCACTTATCCATAGCATAGTTTCTGACAAGGACAGTGAGCATACCGTCTTACAGGTCAAAAGTCTATCAGAACTGCGAGACTATTATAAGGAGCATGAAGTATTTGGCTCATGGATTCAAAATGCTACAGATGAGCAGCTTTTGACGGCAGGAGCTTCCCTTCTTCCAAACATAGTGACAGAACAAAATACGAACAAAGAACAGAATATGAACGATTCTAAGAATAACTCGCATGAAATAAAGGATACTCAACAGGGTAAGCCGTATTACTTCTCATACCAGTATTTGCAGAGTACTGATGATACTCAGGAGTTCGATGACTTGAATACTAAAGAGAAATGGGATCAGTTGCTCAATCTGGCTCAAGAGTATGACCCTGGTGATGCTCTAACACAGTCCCAAATCACTAAAAGTGCAACAAGTAATTCAGGTGATAGCTTGTTAGCGGAAAATGAAAACTACGCAGTAGTATATAACAACAGTGTGGGTGGTACCTATGAACTGCTTCGCAGAGTGAGTGAGAATGATCTGAGAATGTCCATCGATAGCTATGGATTGGAGAAAGATGCCTCTGAAGCAGTAGTGGAGGTAGCCAAGAACATGGCCGAGGAAGAGATGACACTAAAACTCAGAGATAAAACACCTGCATTCACCATGTCAAATGGAGACCTCCTTCATTTTGAATATAACAAGGAGAAGGATTCCATTGATGTGGGTACCGTGAGCAATATCGGACTCATGGTAAAGCACAGTTTTCCATATGATCATGGAGCCACTTGGGAGAGAAATTTGGATGCTGTCATTGATAACCTTTCTGAAATGCCCGAATATCAGACGGTTGAGGAAGAAGCGGTTATGGAGGAAAAGCCAGAGAACTCTCAACATCAAGAAGAACAGCCGGCCCATGAGGATAGTAACATCCAAACCGATGTTGCAGGTAAAGCTGAACAGATTGCCCACACTGGAGTACCTATGCACGTGGCTGAGAAAGAAGCCAAGGCAATCTCTGATGATGAGCAACATGCAGCTTATCACCAAGTGGAAAAGGAGGCACAGCAAGATGTTTCACCAAAGGTAAGTGAGGAGACAGCTAAAGATGAACAGATTAGTACAGCTAAAGCTGCTACCCATGCATCCATTCTTCTTGGTGCACTCGAAATGGCCAAGTCTCATGATGGAGTTTGGATGAATGGTAAGGGTAAAAGCAATGCTGAGTTCTTGCATTTCAAGAAGCCTATTACGCCGTTCAACAACCTGATGATGAACTTGAACTCTGACTTGCAAGGTTATAAGACCAATGTTTACACCTCTTTTAACCCTGCCAAGGATAACGATATGCCGGTGATGAGAGGACAGACATCATTGCCTTTCAACTGGACAAAATGGGAATACCAAAACGTGACTAATCCAAACGATACAATTTCAAAGGAGCAATATGCAGAATTGAGTGATGCAGAAAAGACCAATTACGCGATTCATGCTACTCGTCAGCGTTTCCATATGTATAACATAGACCAGACGGTCATGCCTGCAAATGATGTGGAAGGTTATGGCTCTTTGGTCCGTGAAAAAGGAGAGCAGATCAAGAATTTCAGTAAAGATCATACAAAAGAGCTTTCTGCTGAGACTGCCGTTTCATATGTCATGGGACAAGAGAAGAAACATCCTGATGCCATTATCCTCATCAGAAACAAGGATTTCTATGAGACTTATGGAGAGAAGGCAGATGTGATGGGAAAAGTCCTTGGCCTTCCTGCATCCACCAAGGATGTGGGTGGAAAAAAGATAAGCTATGCAGCCTTTCCTTATCATGCATTGGATAATTGCTTGCCAAAACTCATCAGAGCAGGTAATCGCATTGCCATGAATGATGGTCAAGATGTCGCAAAGATGAGCAAGGACGTTCCTTCTGCTCAGAAAATCTTGTCCACTGCCTATCAAACGGCTTCGCAGGTGGCGAAGTCATCTGGTATTGGGTATGAGAGAGTTATGGTGTTGCAAGATGCACAATATGATAAAGTCCAGGACAAGATCATTGTCAGCGGCATGAGTCCAAAGGGCGGTAATGAGGAGGTTAAAGCCATCCTTAAAGCCAATGATATCTATCGTGCCGTTGTGGGTTCTACTGGTCATGAACATAGATTGGACCGCACAGGCAGAAATAATCTTTTGCCAGCTGATGATGCCAAGCATGAGTTGCTAGTCAGAGAACTTACTGCAGGTGTGATGATGGCTCGTCAGGGATTACCGGCTACCTTCTCCCAAGAAAGTCAAAAGCAGATTCCTTACTGGGAGCGAGAAATCAAGGAGAATAGCAAACTGGTAGGTATCCTTGAGAGGGATGTTAACAATGCCCTTGAGACCATTGACAACCTCATGGCTAGCAGAAAGGTAAATTATGAGGCGATTAAGGGAGAACTGCCTAACAAAGACTTGCTCTCTTGTTCTAAGGATTTTTCCATATCTCGTGAACTCAACAAGTTACCTAGCATTGACACCAAGGAACTTGTGGTGGTCATGGATAGAAAGAACAAGACTGCCGATGTCATATTGCCAGCTGGTGCATCTTTGCAGGTAAACAATGAGGTTCCTGGTATGAATAAAAGACGTGTTGGTATCGCTCTTGGAAAAGAAGGAATCAAAGAGGTGAGCTTCTACAATGCAGGCGGTAGCCTTGCTTTGAAACAGCCAAACAGCTACTACAAGGACAAGGAGGTTACCGTGAGCAGACTCAAACAATATACGCTGCTTACCAACCAGACTATTGATGTGGCGAGTAAGGTCAACGAGAAGCAAGAGACCAAAATATTGAAGTTCCAGGCAATTCAGGATCATATGGGCAAGTATGCATTCTTTATTAAACCTGAGAATGAGCCATCCTTCTCCGTCTATCCGATGAAGGAACATCTCAACTCATATTTCAGTGTTATGGGTAAGGAAAACAAGCATCAGATGCACAATGCCTTGGCACGGAAATATTATGAGATGGCTTCAACCTATCCTGATTCCAAGCAGGAACTCATTATGCCAAACACAAAAGGCATAGATTTGAGCCGTGTGGAAAAGGTAAGAATTACCTCAGACAAGGAAAATCCTAAAGTGAAGGTTGTTATTGCCACCATTGATGGTGAACAAAAGAGACAGACTATCTCTAAGCAACAATGGTATAATCTGTGGCTTGCAGATGATATGGCAGCCTATAAGAAAGCTGTTGCAGCCGTAAGTTTTATCCCTACTGTCAACAAGGAAGTGCAAGTGGAGCAAAAAAACTCTGTAAAGGCAGATGAGAATCTCAAGCAAGAACAAATTCCTGCAGTCAAAGAGGAAAAGGAAGAAGTCAAGGAGAATACCCCCTCCAGAGGCTTTCACCGATAATATAAGTCCATAGGGTTGGTCTCATGCCAATCCCATGGGCAACAAATATCATAGTAATATGGCAATAGACAAAAAAGCATTTTACAACAAATATGCAGCTGTGGCCATCGAACAACAGATCAAGTATGGCATACCTGCATCCATTACCCTGGCACAGATGGGATTTGAGAGCAGCTTCGGAACATCTAAGTTAGCCAGGAATGACTCTAACTTTTTTGGCGTAAAAAAAGGAAGTTCTTGGAACGGACCTGTCAGTTATCATTTGGATGACCATAAATATCCAGAGCCCTTCAGGGTATATAGTGATGTGAGGGCAAGTGTAGAAGATCACTCCAAGGTTCTCATGCTGCAGCGATACCAAAAGTATTGCGCTGCACGAAGCCCGCTCGATTACAAGGGATGGGCGGATGGTATTTGCAGAGGCGGCTATGCTAGTAATCCAAGCTATAAGGAAGCCCTGGTGGGAGAAATTGAGAGATATCATTTGGACAGATATGATAAAATGGCTTGGGATTATGCTCAAAAAATGGGTAAAACCATAGGCTTTGCTCAGAATATGGGAGCCCCACTTCCTATACAAACAATTTCTTGTGCCCTTCCAATCAACATGCAGGGGCTTAAAGCTACAGGATTGTTCAAGGAAAACAGGGGTGACCATCTGCATGGAGGTATAGACATCGCCACTGGTCACAAGAACTTACCTGTGTATGCCACCGAGAACAACGGAAAGGTTGTCGCCTCCTGTAAAGGCAATGCTACAGGTAACATGATAACGGTCGAATATACTAAAGAAGACGGTAGCAAACTTCAATGTGTATATATGCATTTGAGTAAAAGAGATGTGAAAAAGGGCGACATCGTGCAAGCCGGCCAACAGATTGGTATCTCTGGCAATACAGGCCGCTCCTCTGGACCACACCTTCACTTTGAGACCAAGTTGCTTAACTCTCAGGGTAAATGGGAAAGATTTGACCCACGTGAGTATCTTGCTGCCATTGAAGGCGAGACTGGAAATTCCATACCCCTCATGAAGGATGGCAAAGACATTCTCGCTGAGTATCGTTCTCAATATACCAAGCAGCCGGTTACTTATCCACAGGCGGATATGTCCAAACAACTGTTGGCTCAGATAACCAACTCTAATGACCCTACCAAGTGGCTTTCCTGCCTGAAAGAGCAGAATGGTGAGCAGAATAATAACCGTGATGCCTTCTCGGAACTTATCTCAACATTATTCTCAGCAGCGCTGACAATAGCAGCAAGGATTAAGATTTCAGAGGCCATCAAAGCATCAAGTCGTATCCAAGAGGAAAATGAGCAGGCGCTGTCCAAGGATGAGGAAAATATAGTAAAACGTGATAGGGAAAAAGTGGACGCATCCAAGCTCCAACTCCAGGCAAGTACTTATTTTGAGACAGAGTGTCCTGAGGAAAAGCAAACGCATTCTCTCAAGCAAGTGTAATAATTGAATATTCATCATTTAATAGACTAAGAATAATGATCAAATGTAACATCACAGCCTGTGGCATCATTGTAAGCAGTGCCCAGGAAAAGACTAACAAGGAAGGTGGCAAGTTCCTCGCCTTCACTATCGTGGTTCCTATAGAGGGACGAGACAAGAGTGTAAAAGAGCTCCATATTGGTGTAACAACCGAAGGTGATGCGTCAACTGCAGCCAAATATGCAGCTGGTAAAAAGGTCACCATCCAAGGCAATCTCTACATTAAGAAAGTAGAAGATACCCTCTACTATAATCTAAGAGCAGAAGGTGATATCAAAGAGAATGATACATCACAGGCCGACAAGATTGAGGGCAAGATGGAGTTTAAGGGTAAAATTGGCAAAAAAGGCTTGGAGACCTACCCTACCAAAAACGGTGGAACGTTCAAGACTTTCTCTGCATTCTCTGCCGATAAGGATGGCGAAAAACGTGCCTTCACTTGGGTTAAGTTCACCTTGAACCAATTCCTTGATTATGCAGCCAAGGCTGGTGAGTATGTGGAAGTTCATGGCGATTTGTTGTTAGACGTATATAAGAACAGTCTGCAGATAGGTTGTCGTGTTTCCACCATCTGCCCTTGGGACTTAAACATTTCCGGGAATGCTAATTAGCAAGTTTTAAAGAACATATAACTTCCTGATAGGGAATGCTTGCCTCGTCATAATGGTCCTTACCATAGCTTTGGCAATCATCCCTATCTGCTCTTTCGTATAAAGCAAGTATGAACAATACAATGAATAAAAGTTTTGGGGAACGGTTCGTCATGGGATGGCAATCTATCTTTGGAAAAGGCGAAGCAACCGGTGAGAAGAAACCTTTTCCCAAGGATCACTTCTTTTCTTCTGAGGAAGTAGATTTTCTCTCTTCTTCCACGGATGAGCTGAATATCCTGGAAAAATGGGCGATTCAGTTGAGCAAATGGGCTAGAGATAAGGCTCAATGGGATAAGAAACTGCCTGGAGTAAAATGGAAGGATGGTATTCTCACCACCTGGATTGATGGAGTCCCGCAAGCTGACACAAAGACAAGGCAAGCTGAACGTTTGCAAATTTTGAAGGTAGAAGGCTATCATATCCCCTCACACTATGAAACCATCATCGAGGATAAGGTGGGAACTGATTTGGTTGGTAAGTTTTTTAAAAATACAAGCAGTAAGACAAATCCTGTGATTATGGTGGATGTCTATCATCGGGATATGCAGAAGGGACCTACAGTTTCTATCTCATCTTATGATAATCCCGCTTCAAATCCAAAGCTTCATGAATTGACATTGGCAGAGTTTCAGGCGATGCTATCTTCCCAAAAGTTCAAGCGTTTATCTCTTAATGAATCCACGGACTGGAAACAAGAGAGGGAGAAGATTGGGATAGCTGGCTCTGAACTCAAACAGTTAATCAAGGACATAGGGCGTAGCTATCCTCCTACCCTAGGTGGTTCATTCTCTGCAGACTTGCAAGAGGTTCTTTATTCTAAACATTTTGGAAAAAATATTATTCCTCAAATGTGGACTCTTTCAGGTGATTCCGAGATGGCTGTAGGAGTATACATGGCTGAGAAGTGTGACAAAGTTCACCATGTTAACGAAACTAACTCGCTCTAAATTGGACTTTGATTGAAAATCAAGAAGTTGGGCGTTTGCCTATATTATATAGGTAACAATATGGAAACGAGCGGACTTCTGCTCGTTTCTGTATTTTGCAATATGCAAAGAACGCCTTAATTCGGGGACAAAGATACGATATTTTTCTAAATATCCAATGATTTACAAGAGGAATTTTATGGAAATTAGAACTTTTGCGTAAAATCTGATGCTTACCAACACAATATGCATCCAAAAACAAACAGCAGGTATTCGGACATAGACTATCCAAATACCTGCTACCACAACGTTCTGTTGCTGACGATGATTCTCACATAAGCTTTCATATACTTTTGCAGTATAGGAGTATTTTGTCCCTGTGTGCTCACAGTGGCTATAGCCATAAAATAGTTACCATCTTCCCTATGTATGAGCTTGGCATTATGGCTCATGATGTCGCAGTTATAAGATGCATTAGCGTTGCCCTCGAAAGATACATGAGCCGACCTTGACTCATCGAAAAGATACAAATACTTGTATGGTACAAACACCTGCATTGCATGGAGTCATGTTGATGTATAATTGTTATTTTTCTCATTTTAAAGAACATCGTAGAATTACATTCTATCCTTCTGGCTTTGACCTGCTCCTGTACCTTTATACTTCTTTTTTGCCACATTAAATCTATATCGGATAGTTAGAGAATATTCACTTATTGAGTAATCATGATGAATTATTTCTCGCATACTTCCGGAGTACATTTTACTATGCATATTCCCTGTACCGAGCAAATCATTAGCATAAAAGAACACTACCATTTTTCCTTTCAGAAACGATTTATATATTGATAAATTCGAGTTGAAATAATTACGGTACATATAAGAAGTTTCATCGTCACCCTTAGTCTGCGCTGTTAGCAGCAGGGAGATTGTACAGAACTTAGTATCTATAGTATTATCAAAACGCACCGTAATCTTTGGATTGTCAAGACCGTGCCCTCCATGAGTTTCCATGTCAAACCATTGCTTGAAGAAATGGAAACGCAAAGAGGGATGCCATATTCCAAATTTGGGACTTGCGGAAAGCGAAGCCCCGATACGATTATATGGTTTCCAATTCACATTTTGTATTAACGCTATATTAGGATTGTCCTTGTACGACTGAGTTAACATCACAATTGGATCAGATACATGAGTATAAATGCCCTCAGCCATAAGCCATTTGTAAGACACCATATAATTAATGTTACGGCTTATTTCCGAGACAAGGAAGGGGTTTCCTGATTCATAAGTATAACGATTATCATACCCTATTCCTGACCGCATATCATAATATGAAGGACGCTTTATTGTAGCTCCATAGCTTAATTGCATTTGGGTTTTTCCTACCGGAAGGGATAATGATAATGAAGGAAGGAGATTCCCATACCTCTTACTTTGTTCGGGGATTCTTTTTCCTTCTTCATAATAATTAAAATCCGTATTCTCATACCTTATTCCCGCAAGGACTCTCAATTGCCCGAATTTCCGTGTATAATCACAAAACACAGAGGCCATGCCCTCCTTGATTCTGTTATCCTGTTTGTCCAATAATCCCATAGGCTGAACATCATACGAACTGTTACGGTTAGTATTAGAGTATTCTCCTCCGAAAGAAAGTTGTCCTTTCCAAAATGGCAAAGTCAATGTCAGCTTGGAAGCAAAAAGCTCATTCTTGGTATTTGTTTTTGTATGTACAGCTTTATCCTGCCAATCGCCTCCATACTCTTGGTACCTTTCAAGGGTATTTACTTTGGAGAAATCTTTGTCCCAAAGCCAATCGGTATTAAAATTTATGTCCACGATGCCTATTTTCCCCATATAATAAACGTTACTACTTGCAAGGCTCATGTTGCCTGGTTTTGCTATGTCACTTGCGGATTCTTCCGTGAAGGCATAATCTTTATATATGGTTGTCGCTATATTGCTTACAGCTTTATTGAACATGCGGTTGAAGTTGAAACTTGCACCTATAAAACTATTATTGCTTATCTGATAGTTAACTCCTAGTCCGCAATATAATTGCCTGTTTCTTATGCTACCCTTAATATCATTGCGTTGATGCCAAACATTGTCAACATAGGTGTTTTGAACGAGATCTTGCTTGATTGAACTTTCAGCGTCTTTAATCTTCAAGACAGTGAATGTCTCAAGACCTTTCTTCTGATAGTTTATGTTCAGTTGCTCATATCCACCAATTCTTGAGTTTTCATCATTTTTCCCAAATGTCCTCGTTTCAAATCCGAATCCATCTTTTGTTCTTTTTTTCGTATTGATACGTATAACCGCCTTAGTGCTTGCAGCATAACGAGCACCTGGGTTGGATATTACTTCAACCGACT